>Ga0182745_1001497_pt1 | contig 22347 bp, 18 predicted proteins | sample eDN3rd30CKraftBY_FD_128523 | JGI IMG/M metagenome (GOLD analysis project Ga0182745, IMG submission 128523) | Enriched backyard soil microbial communities from Emeryville, California, USA - eDNA 3rd pass 30_C Kraft BY (version 2) (version 2) | ecosystem: Environmental > Terrestrial > Soil >...
CCGCGCGCTCGGCATGGTGACGGGTTGCATCCTGTCCGGTCAGACGCCGGAGCAGCGGCGCGAGCAGTACGCCGCCGACATCACCTACGGCACGAACAACGAGTTCGGCTTCGACTACCTCCGCGACAACATGGCCTGGCAGGCCTCCGACATGGTCCAGCGCGGCCACGCCTTCGCGATCGTCGACGAGGTCGACTCGATCCTCATCGACGAGGCGAGGACGCCGCTCATCATCTCGGGGCCCTCCTCCGGCGAGGCGAACCGCTGGTTCGGCGAGTTCGCGAAGATCGCTAACCGGCTCGTCGAGGGCACCGACTTCGAGGTCGACGAGAAGAAGCGCACCGTCGGCGTCCTCGAGCCCGGCATCGAGAAGGTCGAGGACCACCTCGGCATCGACAACCTGTACGAGTCCGCGAACACGCCGCTCATCTCGTTCCTCAACAACGCGATCAAGGCTCGCGCCCTCTTCAAGCGCGACAAGGACTACGTCGTCATGAACGGCGAGGTCCTCATCGTCGATGAGCACACGGGCCGAATCCTGTCCGGGCGCCGCTACAACGAGGGCATCCACCAGGCGATCGAGGCGAAGGAGAACGTCGAGGTCAAGGCGGAGAACCAGACGCTCGCGACCGTCACGCTCCAGAACTACTTCCGTCTCTACCGCAAGCTCTCCGGCATGACCGGCACCGCCGAGACCGAGGCCGCGGAGTTCATGTCGACGTACAAGCTCGGCGTCGTCCCGATCCCGACGAACCGCCCGATGCTGCGCGCCGACCAGTCGGACCTCATCTACAAGAACGAGCAGTCGAAGTTCGAGCAGGTCGTCGAGGACATCGCGAAGCGCTACGAGAAGGGCCAGCCGGTCCTCGCGGGCACGACCTCGGTCGAGAAGTCGGAGCTGCTCTCCCGGCTCCTCGCCAAGCGCGGCATCAAGCACGAGGTCCTCAACGCGAAGAACCACGCTCGGGAGGCGGCGATCGTCGCGCAGGCCGGCCGCCTGGGCGCCGTGACGGTCGCGACGAACATGGCCGGCCGAGGCACCGACATCATGCTCGGCGGCAACGCCGAGTTCATGGCGGTCGCCCGGATGCACGAGAAGGGCCTCAACCCCGCCGAGACTCCGGAGGAGTACGAACGCGAGTGGGACGGCGTCTTCGAGGCGGTCAAGGCCGAGGTCGAGTCCGAGGCCGAGAAGGTCCGCGAGGCCGGCGGCCTCTACGTGGTCGGCACGGAGCGTCACGAGTCCCGTCGAATCGACAACCAGCTGCGCGGTCGCTCCGGCCGTCAGGGCGACCCGGGCGAGAGCCGGTTCTACCTCTCGCTCGAGGACGACCTCATGCGGCTGTTCAACGCGGGTGCGGCCGAGGTGCTCATGCGCGGCGCCCCCGACGACGTCGCGATCGAGTCGAAGATGGTCTCCCGCGCGATCCGCAGCGCGCAGTCGCAGGTCGAGGCGCGCAATGCCGAGATCCGCAAGAACGTCCTCAAGTACGACGACGTCCTCAACCGCCAGCGCGAGGCGATCTACGGCGATCGGCGCCGCATCCTCGAGGGCGACAACCTCTCCGAGCGGGCCCAGGCGTTCCTCGAGCAGGTCATCGGCGACGTCGTCGTCTCGCACGCGGGCGAGGGCGCCGCGGACACCTGGGACCTCGACGTGCTCTGGACCGAGCTGAGGACGCTCTACCCCGTCTCGATCACGAGCGAGGAGGTCCTCGAGGAATCGGGCGGCAAGCTCTCCACCGCGACGCTCCAGCGCGAGCTCGTCTCCGACGCGAAGGTCGCCTACCAGGCGCGCGAGGACCGGCTCGGCTCCGAGGCGATGCGCGAGCTCGAGCGCCGGGTCGTGCTCTCCGTCATCGACCGACGCTGGCGTGACCACCTCTACGAGATGGACTACCTCAAGGACGGCATCGGCCTGCGGGCGATGGCGCAGCGCGACCCGCTCGTGGAGTACCAGCGCGAGGGCTACGCGATGTTCCAGTCGATGATGGGGCAGATCCGCGAGGAGACCGTCGGGTTCCTCTTCAACCTCGAGGTGCAGGTGCAGACCGAGGGCGGCACGCAGGTCGTCGCGCAGGGGCTCGAGTCGGGCAGCGCCCCGACGCGCGGGCTGCAGTACACGGCGCCGGGCGAGGAAGCCGGCGGGGCCGACATCGAGGTGCGCGACGAGCGCGGCCGTATCGATCAGGCTGCGTCGGCTCGCGCCGCGCAGCGCGCGGCCGCCCAGACCGGCGCCCCCCAGCCGGAGCCGGCGCCCGCCGGCACCCAGGGCGGCGGCCGTGGCGCCTTCGGGCAGCGGGCGGATGACGCGGCGCCGCAGAATCGTGCGGAGCGCCGGGCAGCCGAGCGCCGGGGCAAGTAGCCGCGACGCACGGCGCGGTCAGAGGACCGAGAGCTCGGTCGCGCGCCAGCGGCCGTCGATCCCGACGAGCCGGACGACGACCGCGCGCACGCGTGCGGGGGTGTGGACGATCGCGACCGCCTCGATCGCGTCGTCGGTGGGGTGATCGATGCGGCAGGAGCCCATCGAGATCGTCGGCATCGCCGCCCGCCTTCCCTTCGCCTGCCGTGCCCTGGCCGCGATCACGGCGCGGGCGAGGAGCTGCGTGTAGACGCCGGGCTCGAGCCAGCGGGCGATCTGCTCCGGGTCCCGGACGCCGGCGACGATCTCGACGACGCAGCGGGCGAGATTCAGGATGAGGGGAGCGGGATCGGGGAGCGCGGCGGTCGGCGTGCGCTGCCGCTCGAACATCTCCTCGACGATCGCATCGGATCGCCGCTTCGAAGGGATCCCGCGCAGTTCGTGCTCATCGTCGGACCGCGCTGCGGACTGCCTGGCCATGGGTTTCCTCCCCGGGCCGGTCCCGACGAGTATGGAAGCATGGCGGATCGCCGAATGGCAGAAAGTTCCGGAATCTGTGGATAACTCGTCCTCACGGCCCGGGGGATAGCCTGGACCGGTGTCGACCCTGAGCGATCTGATCGAGGCCAACGGCCATGCCACGCCGGCCGATATCGAATGGCTCCATCTGCTCCTCGCCGACACGCAGCTCCTCGCGGACCTGTCGTTCGCCGACATCGTCATCTGGGCGCCGACGACCGACGACGACTTCATCGCGACGACGCTCACCCGGCCGGGCGGTGCGGCGACCCTGTTCTTCCGCGACATCGTCGGCCAGCGGATCACGCCGAACCTGCGCGCGCAGGTGCGTCAGGCGTACGACGAGCGGCGGATCGTCGACTCCGACTCGAGCGACTGGTCGGACGAGGCCGCGACCCATATCCGCGCCGTGCCGATCCGGCGCGGGGGGACGCCGGACAGTGTCGGCCCCATCGCGGTCCTGACGCGGCACTCGAACCTCTCCGACGCGCGGACGCCGAGCCGTCAGGAGCTGACGTTCAACCAGTCGGCGAACGACCTGTTCGAGATGATCGCGGCGGGCTCGTTCCCCGACATGGACGCCCCGAGCGTCCCGCGACGCTTCGCCCCGCGCGCCTCCGACGGCCTCATCCGGATCGACGCCGACGGCATCGTGACGTTCGCGAGCCCGAACGCGCTGTCGGCGTTCAACCGGCTCGGGTTCGATGGCGAGCTCGAGGGCGAGCCGCTGCCGGAGGTGACGACAGAGCTCATCGGGGGACGTGCGGTCGTCGACGAGTCGCTGCCGATCGTGCTGACGGGACGGGCGCCCTGGCGCGCGGACGTCGAGGCGGGCGGCGGAGTCGTCGCGCTGCGCGCCATCCCGATCCGGCGCGAGGGGGAGCGCATCGGCGCGATCCTGCTCGTGCGCGACGTGACCGAGGTCCGGCGGCAGGAACGCGAGCTGCTCACGAAGGACGCGACGATCCGGGAGATCCATCACCGGGTCAAGAACAACCTGCAGACGGTCGCGTCGCTCCTGCGCATCCAGGCGCGTCGGACGCACAGCGAGGAGGCGCGCGACGCGCTGCATCAGGCGATGCGCCGGGTGTCCGCGATCGCGGTCGTGCACGACACGCTCTCGGAGGGGCTGAGCCAGAGCGTCGACTTCGACGTCGTCTTCGAGCGGGTCCTGATGCTCGTCGCCGAGGTCGCGTCGAGCCACACGACGCGCGTGCAGCCGACGCTGAGCGGCTCGTTCGGCGAGCTGCCGAGCGAGTACGCGACGCCGCTCGCCCTCGCCCTCACCGAGCTCGTCACGAACTCGGTCGAGCACGGCCTGGCCAATCGCACCGACGGCTCGGTCGTCATCACCGCGACGCGCACCGACGACCACCTCACGGTGCAGGTGCGCGACAACGGGGCCGGCCTGCCCGAGGGCAAGGTCGGGTCGGGCCTCGGCACGCAGATCGTGCGCACCCTCATCCAGGGCGAGCTCTCAGGATCGATCGACTGGCACACGCTCACGGGGAGCGGGACCGAGGTGACGATCGAGGTGCCGCTGACCTGGCTGCGGCGGCGCTTCTAAGAGGTCAGGAGGCGCGGCGGGCGCGAGCGGCGCGGCGCTTGAGGGCGCGACGCTCGTCCTCGGAGAGGCCGCCCCAGACGCCGGAGTCCTGCGAGGTGTCGAGGGCGTACTGGAGACACATCTCCGTCACCGGGCAGGTCGCGCAGACGACCTTCGCCTTCTCGATCTGCTCGACGGCGGGTCCCGTGTTGCCGATCGGGAAGAAGAGCTCGGGGTCTGCCGTGAGGCAGGCGGCCTTGTCGCGCCAGTCCATCGGGTGGTACTCCATTTCGGTGCTGCGGTCCCGTTCGCGCCTATCGACGGCATGCCGCAGACACTCGGTCTGCAGGCCCGGGAGACTTCACGTGAACCGCTCGCACCATCGGGAGCCGGAAATCAACGTCATCTAGACTCCCACAGTGGGTGACGGATATCAATCATTTTCTCGTTCATAGGGAGTACCTGCGTGTCAGCTGAGGGCGAACACTCGCCGCCGCACCTCGTGGCGCTCATCGGGATCGTCTTCGCGGAAGCGGCGCTGCTGGCGGTCGCGACCGTGTTCCTCCTCCTCGAACTGTTCACTCCGGACGCACAGGATGCGCTCGCCGCGGTGGCGCTGACCGTGACCACGGCGCTCTTCGCGCTCGGCGTGCTCGTCCTCGCGATCGGGCTCGTCCGGCGCTGGGCGCGGGTGCGCGGCGGCGTCGTGCTCTGGCAGATCCTGCAGATCGCCTGCGCGATCGGAGCGTTTCAGGGACTGCTCGGGCCGACCTGGATCGGTTGGCTCCTGCTCGTCCCGGCCGGCGTCGCCATCTGGCTGCTCTTCAGCAAGCCGGTGACCGCGATCTTCGTGGAGCGCGACGCGCAGTCGCGCGCCTGAGCGCTCAGAGCTCGAGCAGCTTGCGCAGCCGCGCCACATGGCCCGTTGCGCGGACGTTGTAGAGCGCGTGCTCGATGCGCCCCTTCGCGTCGATCACGAAGGTCGATCGGATGACGCCGTCGAACGTCCGCCCGTAGAGCAGCTTCGGGCCCCACGTGCCGTAGCGGCGCATGACCTTGTGGTCGGCATCCGATAGCAGCGGGAAGTTGAGGCCGTCCCGCTCGCGGAAGCGCACGAGCCGCTCGGGATCGTCGGGGGAGACGCCGAGGACCACGACGCCCGAGGCGGCGAGCGCCTGGATGCTGTCGCGGAAGTCGCATGCCTGCTTCGAGCAGCCCGGCGTGAGCGCGGCGGGGTAGAAGTAGAGGACCACTCGCTGCCCGAGGTAGTCGGCCAGCTGCACGGTCTCGCCATCCTGATCGGGGAGGGAGAACGCCGGGACCCGGTCGCCGGGGGCAAGTCGCTTCGGCAGGGCGGCGGGGTCGGTCACAGGTCTCCTCGTGCGGTCCAGGGGCACTCCGCCCCGCTCGTGGTCATGGTAGTCTTGCTCTCCGATCCGTTCAGGCGGAGCGAGCACCTCTAGCTCAATTGGCAGAGCAACTGACTCTTAATCAGTGGGTTCCGGGTTCAAGTCCCGGGGGGTGTACCAAGTAGCTGTACCCCCTAGCTTGGCAGGTTCTCGTGACACGGCTCGACATCCCGGGGACGCACAACTTCCGTGAGGTCGCGCCCGGCGCGATCCGGCCGGGCGTCTTCTACCGGGCCGACGCGCTCCACCGGCTCACGCGCGCCGGCCGCTCCGCGCTCGCGGACCTCGGGGTGCGCACCGTCGTGGACCTGCGCAGCGACTTCGACCGTCGCATCGGCGGTCGCGACCGGCTCCGAGGCGTCGGGGCGGCGGTGCTGCGCCATCCGATCCACGGCGGCAGCCTGGACCCCAAGGTGGTCGAGATCCGCGGCGTCTACCGCTCGATCGTCACGGGCAACGGTCCCGCGATCGCGTCGACCGTCCGCGCCGTCGCCGACTCCGACGGCGCCGTCGTCGTGCACTGCACGGCCGGGAAGGACCGGACCGGCCTCGTCGTCGCGTTCTGCCTCCTCGCACTCGACATCGATGCGGACGTCGTCGTCGCCGACTACGCGCTCACGCAGCGCAACCTCGAGGGCGAGTGGACCGAGCGCATGCTGCGCAAGGTGCGGCGCTTCCGCGTGCCGATGAACGATCGCCTCCTCGAGGTGATCGCGCACTCGCCGGAGCCCGTCCTGCGCGAGACGATCGCGTGGGTCGACGCCGAGTACGGCGGGGTGCGTCCCTACCTCGACTCGATCGGCGTCGACGACGCCGTCATCGGGCGACTGCGCGATCGCCTGGTCGTCTCGGACGAACCCTCCGGCTGAGCTCAGTCGTCAGCGGATGCGGGAGCGGATCCGGATCGCGGCGAGCCCCGCGAACACGATCGTCATGACCGCGAGCAGCCCCGCCGCGAACCACACCGGCACGCTCCAGTCGCCGACGAAGAGCGAGACGCCGTAGAAGCGCTCGAGCCCCGCGATTGCGTCGGCGTTTCCGCCGACGAGCGCGGAGAGGGCCTCGCCGGTGAACTCGATGCGGATGAGCATCGCCGCCTGGGCGAAGGGCAGGGCGCTCACCGTGTCCCGCACCGCGTCGGGGAAGAGCCCGACGGCGATGTACGCGCCGGCGACGAAGCCGACGACGGTGCCGACGATCGTCGAGACCGCGGCGAACGCGCCCGTCGTCCGCAGGAAGGAGACGATGAACGCCCACAGCGCCGCGAACCCGGCCGCCGACAGCGCGACCCAGCCGACCGTGGTCGCGATCTGCGGGATGCCGAGGACGACGCCGCTCACGAGCCACAGGTAGAGCAGCGCGACCGCGAGGACGATGAGTGACATCATGAGGCCGATGACGAACGCCCCGAGCAGGTAGCCGAGCACGAGCTGACCGCGCCGGATGGGCGAGACGAGGAAGTCCCGGAAGCGTCCGGACGAGGCGTCGTCGACGAAGACCGAGAGCGCCCCGAGCGTCGTCGACATCGTCGAGAGCGCGACGATCCCGGCGAACATCCAGGCGTCGACGAACCCCCGCACGAGGTCGGGATCGGCGCCCGGGGCGGTCGCGGCGATCGACTGGGTCTGGATGTTCCCGAGGAAGAGCGCGTAGAGCAGGAAGACGATGAGGGCGCCGAGCAGGGAGAAGAAGACGTTGAGCGGGTCGCGGAAGTAGAGCCGGAGGTTGCGGCGAGTGATGGCGAGCACGACGTTCATTCGCCGGCCTCGCTCACCGAGCGGCCGGTCAGGGCGAGGAACACGTCGTCCATCCGTCCGTGCCGGAACTCGAAGTCGGTGACCGCATCGCCGAGCTCCCACAGGATCCGCTTCGCCTCGGCCGCGTCGGCGACCGTCCGCTCCTCCACGCCGGCCGCCGTCGTGAGCGTCAGGACGCTCGAGCTGTGCTTCGCGCGGAGCTCGGCCGGCGTGCCGTCCGCGATCACCCGGCCGTGGTCGATGATGCACACCCGGTCGGCCTCCTCGGTCTCCTCCATGTAGTGGGTCGTGAGGAAGACGGTCAGGCCGGTGCGCTCACGAAGCTCGTGGATGGTGCGCCACACGAGCGCCCGGCTCGCCGGGTCGAGCCCCGTCGTCGGCTCGTCGAGGAAGAGGATCACGGGATCGTGCACGAGCGCGCGGGCGATGTCGACGCGCCGCCGCTGACCGCCGGACAGCCTGCCGTAGCGGCGGTCGATGAACTCGTCGAGCTCGACGAGAGTCGAGAGCACCTCGATGCGATCCCGGATCTGCGCGGCGGTCGTGGCGTAGGGCCGCGCGCGGGTCGCGAGGTTCTCCCGCACCGTCAGCGCCCCGTCGAGGACCGAGTCCTGGAAGACGACGCCGATCGAGCGGCGGACGGCATCGCCGTCGCGCAGCACATCGCGGCCGGCGACGGCGAGCTCCCCGGCCTCGAACGGGAGCACCGTCGTGAGGCAGCCGATCGTCGTCGACTTGCCCGCGCCGTTCGTCCCGAGGAACGCGAAGACGCTCCCGGCCGGCACGTCGAACGAGACGTCGTCCACCGCGAGCGTCTCGCGATAGCGCTTCGTGAGCCCGCGGACCGAGACGCCGCCCGAATCGTGCATGCCACCAGTCTCACCGACTTCCGAGCCGAGCGCGGCGCTCGCGCGTAGCCTCTTGACGTGACGATCGCCGAACTGCTCGCGAACCCCGAGGTGGCAGCGTCCATCGCGGCCGGGGACACGCCGTTCTTCATCCTCGATCCCGCTGCCGGTGTCGAGGCGTACCGCCGGCTCGAGGAGGCGCTCCCGAGCGTCCGGCACCACTACGCCGTCAAGTCGAACTCGCACCCGGCGCTCGTCGCGGCGCTCGCGGCCGCCGGCGCCTCGTTCGACGTCGCCACGAACGCGGAGATCGACCTCGTGCTCGCCGCGGGGGCGGCGCCCGATCGCATCATCCACACCCACCCGCACGTCAAGCCGCGCGACATCGCCTATGCGATCGAGCGCGGCGTGCGCACCTTCGTCGCGGACTCCGACGCGGAGCTGCGCAAGCTCGCGGCGTTCCGCGACTCGGGCCTCGCCGTGCTCGCCAGGGTCTCCTATCCGAACGCCGGCGGGACGTCCGATCTCTCGCTCAAGTTCGGCCTCGCGCCCGAGGAGGTCGCCGGGTTCCTGGCGTATGCGGCCGACCGCCGCCTCCGGGTGCGGGGCTTGAGCTACCACGTCGGCTCGCAGAACGTCGATCGGGACGTCTACGTCCGCGCGCTCACGACGACCGCGCAGCTCGTCCGCGACGCGATCGCCGCGGGCCACGCGCTCGACACGATCGACATCGGCGGCGGCTTCCCGGTGCGCTACGCGGGGCGCGAGCCGCTGCTCGAGGAGTTCGCGGAGGTGCTCCGGCCCATCATCGACGCGCATCCCGACCTCGCGTTCTGGTCGGAGCCCGGGCGCTTCATCTCGGCCCCGGCGATGCACCTCGTGACCTCGGTCGTCGCCGACACCTACCGACCGGCGCTCGAGACGCACTGGGTCTACATCGACGACGGGCTGTTCGGCGGCTACTCGAACGTGCTGACCGACCACGTCACTCCCGAGATCGTGCCGGTCGGGATCCCGGCCGGCCGGGAGCGCGTCGCGCAGACGCTCGCGGGCCCCACCTGCGACTCGAGCGACGTCGTCGTGCGCGATCTCGAGCTGCCGCGTCTCGTCGTCGGCGACATCCTCGTCTCGCCCATGATGGGCGCCTACACGCTCGTCACGGCGACCGAGTTCAACGGCATCCCGATCACGCGGGTCATCGTCGTCTGAGCCGCCGCGCCGGCCTCAGCGCTGGATGAGCGTCAGCGCTTGATGAGGGAGAGTCCCGCCCGCGCGAGGTCGGCCACCGACGAGTCCGGCAGGTACGCCTTGACGATCGCGCCCGCGATCTTCGGCAGCTCCGCCTCGTCCCGGTAGAGCAGTCGCATCGACTCGTACCGAGGGCTGAACTTCTCCTTGAACCGGTGCAGCGAGTGGAAGCCGTAGGCGGGCTCGAGCAGGTTCCCGACGGTCGTCAGGATCGCGCCGACCGCGCCGTCCTGCTCGGCGTCCTCCTCGCTGCGGGTCAGGGGAGCGCCCGACAGCGACGCGAAGCGGGCGCCCTCGTCGCGGAAGGCGAGGAAGCTCTGGCCGATCAGGAACTCCATCGCCGGCCCGAAGCCGTCGTCGCGGCGGCGCATGACGTCCAGGACCCAGCCGACGACGTGCTCTGCAGGCCTTTCGACTCCCTCCGGTCGCTCCGAGAGCGGCAAGGAAGGCCCGTAGATCGGCAGCCAGGACAGAACGCCGTGGACCGAGCCCTCCGGATCGATCGCGAGCGCGACGCGGACCGCCGGGTCGAGGGCCTCGTCGACGCCGCCGAGCGTGAAGCCCATCTCGGGCAGCGCCTTGTCGCCGACCCACGACTCGCTGATCGCGCGGACCTGCGTCACGATCGCCCATGGCTCGTCGCGCAGGCGCGTGAGTCGGAACGAGATCCCCTCGCGCTCCGCGCGGTTCGCGGCGCCGCGGACCGGCTGCCACTGCTTGCCGGTGAACTCGAGCCCCGGCAGGTCGACGATGACGTCCTCGCCGACGGAGATGCTGCGCCACTGCGGGTCCTCGGCGAGGGCTGCGGCCGCGGTCGCCTGCGAGGAGGAGAAGAAGCAGGGGGTGACGCCCTCGCGTTCGGAGGCCATGCGGAAGTCGCGGATCGCCGCCTGCCACGTCTCGGGCGGGCCGATCGGGTCGCCGAGCACGATCGCGACCCCGCCGACCTTGCGCACGGGCAGCGCCCAGGAGTCGTCCGCCCCGAAGCGCACGCGCATCCGCGGCCAGGTCGACATCCAGCCGAGCGTCCCGCTGCCGTAGCGCCGCAGGACCGCGACGAGGCGCTCGCGGGCCTCGCCGGCGTCGACCGCGAGGAAGCGTCCGCGTCGCCAGACGGGCACGGCGAACGCTCGCCGGCCGGCGATGAGGAGCACGAGCGTGATGAGCCAGAGCACGCTCGCCGCCATCGCGACCCCGGCCCCGTCGAACTTGGACAGCTCGCCGTCCAGGAACGTCAGCACGTAGACGACCTGCAGGACGTTGAACGAGGCGAGGGCGACCGCGACGCACCACGCCCAGCGGCGGCCGTGGAAGAGCGACCAGCTGATGACGAGGATGAGCCCGACGTCGAGCGCGATGTCGAGCCACGAGACGGCGCGCGGCTCCGTGCGGCCGAACGGCCCCTCCGTCGGCACGATCGCGGCGACGAGCTGCATGACCCCGATCGCGGCGATGGATCCGAACGCGACGACGCGCCACTCATGGACGGTCGCGCGCTGCGACCTGCCGAAGCCGAAGAGGAGGACGAGCCCGGCGCTCACCGCGTGCTCCAGATCGGCGAGCGTGCCCTCCAGGATGAGGAGGACGAGCAGCACGCCGCCGAAGATGAGGCGGCCGCGGAACCGCCACGGGGCCCGCATCGACGCGATGCCGAGTGCCGCGACGACCATGAGGCCGCAGGACGGGCCGACGTCGAGCACGGCGGCGAGCCGGACCGCCCACTCCCAGCCGGTGAGCCGGACCATGTCGACGATCGCGGCCGTCGCGAGGACGCCGACGATCTGTCCGACCCAGAACCCGCCGATGACCCAGCGCCAGCTGCGCCGCCGTTCGAGGAAGCCGATCGCGACCGCCATGAGGACGCCGACGAGCGCGTAGTGCCAGGGCACCTCCGAGAAGAAGGCGCCGGTGAATGGCGTCCACCAGCGTCCCGCTTCGAACGCGGGCACGCCGTAGGCGACCGCCTCGAACCAGGGTGAGTCGCGGAACGGCGACCAGATGGCGGCCGAGGCGATGCCGGCGACGAGATAGACCGCGAGGAACGCGAGCGCGATCGGATGCCGCAGGACGAACCGTCCGACGAGCCCCGGAAGCCGGCGCACCCGTCCCCCCACTTCGGTCATCAGACCCCGATGTCCTCCGAGAGCCCGAGCTCCGCGCGGGTCTGCGCCTCGCGCTCCAGGCGGTTGTGCTCGACGACCGTGCCGACGGCGATCGCGACGTTGATCCCCCAGCCGACCCAGACCAGGGCGAGGCGCCAGTCCCGCGGCCCGCGCACGCTCTGGCGGATCGCGGGGATGACCCCGGCGACCGCGCCGATCACGGCGGGGTTGAAGATGTAGCTGCGCATTCCGACCTGCCTCTCCGCCTTTACGGTACGCGATGTAGCGTTGAGGGACGAATGACTTCTCAAACGCGAACCTACGAGCTCGTCGTCGTCTCGAACCGGTTGCCGGTCGATTCGCAGGTCGGACCTGACGGGTCGATCTCGTGGGTGCGCTCGCCGGGGGGTCTCGTCACCGCACTCGAGTCGGTCACCCGCGATGCCGAGGCGGCCTGGGTCGGCTGGCCCGGATCCCCCGATATCGAGCTCGAGCCGTTCGACGCCGACGGCATGCGCCTCGTGCCGGTCCCGCTGACGGAGATCGATCTCGAGCGGTACTACGAGGGCTTCAGCAATGCCTCGGTCTGGCCGCTCTACCACGACGTCATCGCCGTGCCCGAGTTCCACCGGGAGTGGTGGGAGCGCTACGTCGCCGTCAACGAGCGCTTCGCGGAGGCCGCTGCCGCGGTCGCCGCGGACGGTGCGACCGTCTGGATCCAGGACTATCAGCTCCAGCTCGTGCCCCGGCTGCTGCGCAGCATGCGCCCGGACCTCGCGATCGGCTTCTTCCTGCATATTCCGTTCCCGCCATACGGCCTGTTCTCGCAGCTGCCGTGGCGCGGCCGGATCGTCGACGGCCTGCTCGGCGCCGACGTCGTCGGCTTCCAGCGGGCGAGCGACGCGGCGAACTTCGCGACGGCCGTGAGGCGGCTCACCGACTCGGTCGTCCGGGCGCAGCACCGCGGCAGCCAGGTGGAGGTCGCGGACGCGCCGGGCGCGCACCGGATCGTCGTCGTCAAGTCGTTCCCGATCTCGATCGACGCCGCAGCGCTCGAGGCGCTCGCGCGCACCCCCGGCGTGCAGGCTCGGGCGCGCGAGATCCGCGAGAGCCTCGGCGCCGACCGCACGCTCTTCCTCGGCGTCGACCGGCTCGACTACACGAAGGGGATCCTGCACCGGCTCAAGGCCTACGGCGAGCTGCTGCGCGACGGGCTCGTCGACGTCGACGACGTCGCGCTCATCCAGATCGCCGTCCCGAGCCGCGAGCGCGTCGCCGCGTACGCGCAACTGCGCGACGAGGTCGAGCTGATGGCCGGGCGGATCAACGGCGACTTCCAGACGCTGCGCCACCGCGCGGTCAGCTACCACTACCACACGTATCCGCGCGAGGAGATGGCCGCGATGTTCCTCGCCGCGGACGTCCTCCTCGTCACGGCGCTTCGCGACGGGATGAATCTCGTCGCGAAGGAGTACGTCGCGACGCGCTTCGACGAGGACGGCGTGCTGCTCCTGTCCGAGTTCACGGGCGCCGCGGATGAGCTGCGCCGAGCCGTCCTCGTCAACCCGCACGACATCGCCGGGCTCAAGGACGCGATGCTCGGCGCGATGCGCATGCCGCGGCCCGAGCGCCGGTCCCGCATGCGGGCCATGCGGCGCCGGGTGGCCGAGCACGATGTCGCGCGCTGGTCGAGCGAGTTCCTCGACGCGCTCGAGCAGGCCGCCGCGCGCTCGCGTCCGACCGACGACCCGCACGGCGCGAATCGGCCGGTCGCGGACGTCGTCGACGGCCGGACCGGGGTCGAGGCGGACGCGACGCCCCGCTTCACGCAGATCCCCGAGCAGCTGACGGGTGCGCTCCGCGAGTTCGCGCGGAAGCCCCAGGTGCTCGTCGCCCTCGACTTCGACGGGACGCTCGCGCCCGAGGTGGACGAACCGGCGATGGCGCGGGCGCTCCCCGAGGCGCGGCAGGCCGTGCTGCGCCTCGCCGCCGCGCCGCGCACGAGGGTCGTGCTCATCTCCGGCCGCTCCATCGAGGGACTCGAGGAGGTCACCGAGGGCCTCCCGGAGTCGATCTTCCTCGTCGGATCGCATGGAGCGGAGATCCGGCTCGATGCGGGGATGGAGTTCGTCCCGCTCGAGGCGGGGGAGCAGGCGGGCCTCAAGACACTCGGCGAGATCCTCGAGGACGTCGCGGACCGGCACGAGGCGGTCTGGCTCGAGCGCAAGCCCGCCGGATTCGCGCTGCACACGCGTCTGGCGACGGAGGAGAACTCCCGGATCGTCCGGCTCGTCGCGATCCAGGAGGTCGAGGACGCGCTGCCCGGCGAGGACGTCGTCGTCCGCGATGGCCGGACGACGCTCGAGTTCGCGATCCGCGGGACGACGAAGGGCGACTCGATCGAGCACCTGCGCCGGGTCACCGGCTCGGACGCCGTGTTCTTCGCCGGCGACGATGTGACCGACGAGGACGCGTTCGCGGCGCTCGGCCCCGACGACGTCGGGCTCAAGTCGGGTCCTGGGCAGACGATCGCGAACTTCCGGGTGGCGGGCCCGGCCGAGATCGCCCTCGCCCTCCACCGCCTCGCGGACTTCCGCGAGGGCGATGTGCACGAGCAGTGGCACTGGGGGCCGTGAGCGCCGCTATCGTCGGACCACGGATGAGAGGAGCGCGACGTGGCGCTGGAGTTCGGAATCTTCGATTCGATCGACCTCGGTCGTTCGACGTCGGGGGAGATCCTTGAGGGACGGCTGCGGATCGCGGCGCTCGCGGAGGAGTGCGGCTTCGACCGCTACCACGTGACCGAGCACCACGGCACGACGCTCTCGGTGAGCCCGAGCCCGAGCCTCTTCCTCGCCGCGCTCTCGCAGCGCACGACCCGGATGCGGATCGGCACGCTCGTCTACGTCGTCCCCGCGTATGAGCCGTTGCGCCTCGCCGAGGAGGTCGCGGTGCTCGACCAGCTGACCGGCGGCCGCTTCGACTTCGGGGTCGGGCGCGGCGTCAGCCCGTTCGAGCTCGAGTACTTCGGCGTCGCCGCGGAGGCATCCGGGGCGATCCTGCGAGAGAATCTCGCCGCGATCCTCGAGTCGTACCGCACCGGTGTGTTCTCCCATCCGGGCGGCGAGCGCCCGACGACGCGGCTGTCGGTCCTGCCGGTGCAGCAGCCGCACCCGCCGCTCTGGGTCGCGTCGGGCTCGCTCGAGACCGCCGCCCGCGCGGGCGCCGAGGGCACGAACTTCGTCGGGCGCTGGGAGGGCGGGGGGCTGTCCCCGCTCGTCGAGGCGTACTGGGCGGCCCGGGGTGGTGCCGAGGGATCCGAGGTCGAGCCTCGTGTCGGGTGCGCCGCGCACCTCTACATCGGCGCCACCGACGCCGCGGCCGAGGATCGCTACCTGCAGGCGGCGACGGTCTACTGGGAGCGGCTCATCAGCCTGTGGCACGAGCACGACGTGTACGGCGCCGACTTCCTCTACGACCCGAGGGACATGCTCGACAAGTCGAACGCGATCGTCGGCTCGGCCGACACGGTTCGCGATCAGCTGGCCGCCCTGCTCGAGCAGAGCGACATCAACTACTTCGAGCTGACCATGACCTACGGCGACCTCACGGTCGACGAGGCGTCGGACAACGTCCGCGCGCTCGCCGGCATCATGCCGGACCTCCGCGCCGCTGCCGATCGCCGGGTGCGCGTCGCGCGGTAGTCATCTTGCAGCGAGGGCGTTCTCGAACCGTAATAGGCTCGCCCGGGCGGAACTGGAGGACCTCGGTGAGTCACGATGACGTGATCGCGCAGCTGCGCGGCGCACTGCCGGACGACGCGCTCGTCGTCGACCCGGCGCGGATGAGCGGCTATCGCTACGACCGGGCGAATCTCCCCGACGCCGGCACCCCGCTCGCCGTCGTCAAGCCCTCGTCGACGGCGGAGGTGCAGGAGGTCGTGCGCATCGCCGCCCGGCATCGCACCCCGATCATCGTCCGCGGCGCCGGCACGAGCCTCGCGGGCGGCTCGACCGCGCGCGACGGCGCGATCACGCTCTCGACCGAGCGGATGCGCGCGATCGCGGTCGATCCGGGCACGCGGACCGCGGTGGCGCAGCCCGGGCTCCTCAACGCGGAGGTCAAGGCCGCGGTCAAGGAGCACGGCCTCTGGTATCCGCCGGACCCGTCGTCCTACGAGATCTGCTCGATCGGCGGGAACGTCGCGACGAACGCCGGCGGCCTGTGCTGCGTCAAGTACGGCGTGACGACCGACTACGTCCTCGGCCTCGAGGTCGTGCTCGCCGACGGCACGGCGGTCCGACTCGGCGGTCCCCGCATCAAGGACGTCGCGGGACTCCCGCTCACGAAGCTCTTCGTCGGCAGCGAGGGAGCGCTCGGCATCGTCACCGAGGTGACGCTGCGCCTCGTCCCGCAGCCCGAGCCGGCGAACGTCGCCGTCGCGTTCTTCCCGACCGTCGAGGCCGCGACGAACGCGGTCGTCGCGGTCAGCTCGCGACTGCGGCCCTCGATCGTCGAGTTCATGGACCGCGTCTCGATCAACGCCGTCGAGGACATGACGAGGATGGGCCTCGATCGGGAGGCGGAGGCGCTGCTGCTCGTCGGCTGCGACGCGCACGGCGAGGCGGTCGCCGAGGAGCTCGCGATCATCGAGCAGGTCTTCATCGAGCACGGTGCGACGGAGCACTTCGTCGCCGATGACCCCGAGACGGGAGAGGCGTTCCTCACCGCGCGTCGGCTCGCGCTGCCGGCGATGGAGGCCCTCGGCTCGGTGCTCATCGAGGACGTGGGCGTGCCGCTGCCGCGGCTCGGCGACCTGATCCACGGCATCGGCGCCATCGGCGCACGGCATGGCATCGTCGTCGGCACCGTCGCGCACGCCGGTGACGGGAACACGCATCCGAACGTCATCTACGACGCGATGGATCCCGTCCAGGTCGCGCGGGCGCAGGTCGTCTTCGGCGAGATCATGGATCTGGCGATCGAGCTCGGCGGCACGATCACCGGCGAGCACGGCGTGGGCACCATGAAGAACGCCTGGCTCGAGGCGCAGCTCGGCCCCGAGGCGTATGCGCTCGGCCAGCGCATCAAGACGGCCCTCGACCCGGACGGCATCCTGAACCCCGGCATCGGCCTCTGATGGCCCCCTCCGCTTTTCAGGAGTAGAGCGGTCTTCGCGTGCGTATTGCACGCGAACCGGCCTCTACTCCTGAAAAGCGGAAGGGCTCAGCGCCCTCGCGGCGTCCGGAGCACCGACCACCAGACGAGGACCATCGTCGCCGCGATGCCGGCGAGGAACCAGGTGAGGCCGGACGCGCGTGGCCCGGTGAGGAAGAAGCCGAGCAGCAGCGCCGCCGTCCAGACGATCCCGCCTGCCAGCACGGTGACGATCACGGCGACGGAGGCGGCGACGGGGTGCGCGCGGAACGCGGCGAACGGACGTGAGAACGCCGGTGCGGCGGCGGCGGCGGTGAGCGCGATGGCCGCGGGCGGCAGCGCGATGAGCGACCAGGCCTGGCCGGGCAGCCCGGCCGCCGAGACGATGAGCACCGCGAGGATCGCGGTCACGATGAGCGCGATGCCGAATCGTGGGCGTCTGACGGCCTGCGCGGCCGCCGCGGCTCCCGCCGCGAGCAGCATCGCGCCGCCTGCGATGGCGAGGAACGACAGCGGCGCGGTGAGGCCGAGTCCGGGCGGCCAGGCGGCCGTCAGCGCCGTGAGACCGGCATGGGCGGCGGCGAGGCCGATGACGGTCGGCACGGTCGTCGGCCAGGAGCGGCCGAGGGCGCGCCAGTACCCGATCATCCCGCCGCCTCCATCGCATCGGCGAGCACGTCGGCGATGGATCCCGTGAAGATCGTCGTGTCGCCGACGAGGATCGAGATGGTCTCGGGGTCGGAGGCGGTCGAGGCGACGGCGATCGGCTCGCCCGAGAGGGTCTCCCCGGTGCAGGAGACTGCCTGTCCGGACTGCTCGCAGACCGGGGCAGTGCGGATCGGCACGTCCTTCGCCAGGAGCACGTCGATCGCGGCGTATCGCACCTCGGCGAGGCGGTCGCCGCCGACCGGCGCGATCGCGGCGATCTGCGAGCAGCCCGCGAGCGCCAGGAGCGATGCGCCGCCGGCGAGCAGCGCTGCGGCCCTCCGCATCGCGTTCACAGCCGGCGTTCCTGCTCATAGGCGAGCAGCCGCGCCCGCTGTCGGAGCTGTTCCACCTCGAGCGCCGCATCCGTGATCGTCGCCAGGTCGAACGGCGCGGGCAGCAGCAGCTCGGTGTTGCGGTCGAGCGGGGAGCCGCGGCGCATCACCGGCGACTCGGCCCAGTCGTTCGCGGCGAACTCCCGGCTGCGCGACGCCAGGTCGGCGATGCTGCCGCTCGAGCCCGGCACCGCGGGGGAGGCGTGGTCGAGGACGGTCGTGAAGATCGAGAGCGTGCCGTCCCGGTTGTCGATGAGCTCGACCACCTGCTGCTGCTGCGGGAAGTCGATGCAGGAGGCGGTCGTGATCTCCCAGAAGCCGCGGTCCTCGCGCCGGTGGGCGAGGATCTGGTTGAGATGGGTGTGGCCGTTCAGCCAGCCGACCACCACCGGGTAGCGCAGCAGCAGGCCGACGAACTCCTCGGCGTGGTGCAGCGGCTCGTCCTGCCCGGGACGGCGCGCGTCGTTCTCCAGGGTGAGGCTGTTGTGGTGGCTGAGGATGAGCACGAGCCGCTGCTCGGCCTGCGCCCGCTCCAGCTCGCGCTCGAGCCAGCGGAACTGCGAATCGGGCACGGCGCCGTCCGGCCCGGCGACCTGATTGCAGGTGTCGAGGCCGAAGATCCGCAGGTGCGGTGCGAGGTCCGCCTGCCACCAGGTCTCGCCGGTGTCGAGGTTGCGCTGCGTGAAGCCGTGACCGACCGGGCCCGGCGTCGGCTCCGTGACGAAGTGCTCGGCCATGAACTCGCGCTGCTCGAAGAGGGCCCGGTCGGGATTAGGCGGCACCGCGCGGAAGCCCGGTCGCCCGATCGCGACCCCGAGGCTCTCCACCCACTGCTGCCAGGGGCTCGCCGTCGCCGCGTAGCTGCCGAGGGCGGTCGTCGCGGTCGCCTCAAGGGTGAATGCCTTCTGACCCCCGACGGCGAGGTCTCGCAAGCCCGGGGTGAGGCCGAAGGTGCCGAGCAGGAGCGTGTCGTGGTTGCCGTAGACGGCGTACCAGGGCGCGGGGAGGCCGATCGACTCGACCGGCGCGGCGATCGAGTCCGCGAGCAGCGTCGGCAGACGGGGGAATCCGTACTCCCCGAAGGGACCTCCGGTCGGATCGCCTGGACGATATGCCCATGTCGCCTCGGCCCAGGCCTGCACCCCCGCGTAGACCGCCCCCGCACTCGCGGGATCGACCGCGAGGCCGTCCATGAGGTCGATGTACCAGCGCAGCTCGAGGTGCGAGTGCATGTCGGCGCTGTCCCCGGTGACGACCGCGGCGCCCATCGGCGCGCCGGTGAGGGGGCTGTAGCGCGCGTCGGAGAACGCCTGCACCATCGCGGCGGTCGTGTGCGGGCTCATCGGGTCCTGCGGGTGGAAGGCCGACCCCCAGGCGCTGTGGTCCTGCACGATCATCGGCTCGATCCGCCCGGGTGACTGGGCATCGATGACATGCAGATCGGACAGGTGCCCGAGGTAGAAGAGCGAGCGCCGGGCGGAGGTCCGAGCCGGGTCCGGCGAGCGGCCGAGCACGTCGAGCCGCGGGACGTACGGCTCGCCCGGGCCGGTCGTGAGGCGCCGATAGCTCCCGGTCTGGACCGAGCCGCGCAGGATCGTCTGGAGCAGGGTCGAGGGCACGTCCCGCACGGCCGCCTGCACCGCCGAGGCGCCGAGCGCTTCCACCCCGATCCCTGCGGCGGCGGCGGCCGCGCTCGCTCCGACCAGGAATTGGCGGCGGGAGAGTCCGGGCACCGGCCCATCATTCCGCATCGGGCGTCGCGGCGGAATCGCCTGCTGGGTCGCTTGGCTAGGATCGTCACGTGCCGGAAACACCAGACATCAAGCCGCGCTCGCGCACCGTCACCGACGGGCTCGAGGCCATGACGTCGCGCGGGATGCTGCGCGGCGTCGGCATGGGCGACGCCGACTGGGACAAGCCGCAGATCGGCATCGCGTCGTCCTGGAACGAGATCACCCCGTGCAATCTGAGCCTCGACCGTCTCGCGCAGGCGGCCAAGGAGGGCGTGCACGGCGGCGGGGGATATCCGCTCCAGTTCGGCACCATCTCCGTCTCGGACGGCATCTCGATGGGCCACGAGGGCATGCACTTCTCGCTCGTGAGCCGCGAGATCATCGCCGACTCGGTCGAGACCGTCATGCAGGCCGAGCGGCTCGACGGCTCGGTCCTGCTCGCGGGCTGCGACAAGTCGATCCCCGGCATGCTCATGGCGGCCGCGCGGCTCGACCTCGCGAGCGTCTTCCTCTACGCGGGCTCGATCGCGCCCGGCTGGGTGCGCCTGTCCGACGGCACGGAGAAGGACATCACGATCATCGACTCCTTCGAGGCGGTCGGTGCGGTGAACGCCGGCAAGATGAGCCTCGAGGACGCGAAGCGCATCGAGTGCGCGTTCGCTCCGGGCGAGGGCGCCTGCGGCGGCATGTACACGGCGAACACGATGGCCTCGGTCGCCGAGGCCCTCGGCCTGTCGCTGCCCGGCTCGGCGAGCCCCGCGGCGGCCGATCGACGCCGCGACTACTTCGCGCACCGCTCCGGCGAGGCGGTCGTTGGGATGCTCGAGCGCGGTCACACCGCGCGCGACATCCTCACCAAGGAGGCGTTCGAGAACGCGATCGCCGTCGGCATGGCGCTCGGCGGGTCGACGAACATCGTCCTCCACCTCCTCGCGATCGCGAACGAGGCGGAGGTGCCGCTGAGCCTGGAGGACTTCAACCGGATCGGCGCGAAGGTCCCGCACATCGGCGACCTCAAGCCCTTCGGCCAGTACGTCATGAACGACGTCGACCGCCGGGGCGGCATCCCCGTCCTCATGAACGCGCTGCTCGAGGCGGGCCTCCTGCACGGCGACGCGCTCACCGTGACGGGCAAGACCGTCGCGGAGAACCTCGCGGAGCTGCGACCCGAGCCGCTCGACGGCAAGGTCCTGCACCGGCTCGACGACCCCATCCATGCGACCGGCGGCCTGACGATCCTCTCCGGCACGATGGCGCCGGAGGGCGCGGTCGTGAAGACGGCCGGCTTCGATGCCGAGATCTTCGAGGGCCCCGCGCGGGTCTTCGAGCGCGAGCGCGCGGCGCTCGACGCGCTCGCGGCCGGCGAGATCGCGGCCGGCTCCGTCGTCGTCATCCGCTACGAGGGCCCGAAGGGCGGCCCCGGCATGCGCGAGATGCTCGCGATCACCGCGGCGATCAAGGGCGCCGGGCTCGGCAAGGACGTCCTGCTCATCACCGACGGACGCTTCTCGGGCGGCACCACGGGGCTCTGCATCGGGCACGTCGCCCCGGAGGCGGTCGATGGCGGGCCCATCGCGTTCCTGCGGGACGGCGATCGCATCCGCGTCGACATCCCGAACCGCTCGCTCGACCTGCTCGTCGATGCCGACGAGCTCGCGTCCCGGGCCGTCGGCTGGGAGCCGCTGCCGCCGCGCTACACCCGCGGCGTCCTCGCGAAGTACGCCAAGCTCGTGAGCTCCGCGGCGAACGGCGCCGTCACGGGCTGATCCACCCCGTCGCTGCCCTGGGTTTGCGCCGCTGTCGGCCGTTCAAACCGCGTGCACGGGTGCAAAGGGCCGACCGGAAAGAACGCGACCGGCATGCAGTAGGCTGATCTCTCGATAGACACCCGGGTGGCACAACCAGTCCTGGGGGGACGTTCCCAGCCGCAAGCTGCAGGACGCATTCTCATCGGGCCTGAGGCGCCATTCGTCGTCCGCAGCGTCCGATCCCCCTCAATCGCTGTGCAAGCCATAGGAATGTCCGCATGTCGCTGACCGAATCGACCCCGACGCCGTCTCCGGCGTCCAAGCAACCCACGAGCGCCCCGGAGCTGCTGACCGGGTCCGGCGCGATCCTGAAGAGCCTCGAGATGCTCGGCATCAAGGACGCGTTCGGCCTCCCGGGCGGCGCCATCATGCCGTTCTACGACGAGCTCATGGCCTCGACGGGCGTCCGCCACATCCTCGTCCGGCACGAGCAGGGCGCCGGCCATGCGGCCGAGGGCTACGCGGCCGCATCCGGCGGCATCGGCGTCGCGATCGCGACGAGCGGCCCCGGCGCGACGAATCTCGTCACCGCGATCGCGGACGCGTACATGGACTCCGTTCCGATGCTCGCGATCACCGGTCAGGTGTTCTCGACCGTGATGGGCACGGACGCGTTCCAGGAGGTCGACATCGTCGGCATCACGATGCCGATCGTCAAGCACTCGTTCCTCGTCAAGGACCCGGCCGAGATACCCGCGACGATCGCCGCGGCCGTGCACATCGCGACGACCGGCCGCCCCGGCCCGGTGCTCGTCGACGTGACGAAGGACGCGCAGCAGAACACCGCGCCGTTCATCTGGCCGCCGAAGGTCGAC
>Ga0182745_1001498_pt1 | contig 22341 bp, 15 predicted proteins | sample eDN3rd30CKraftBY_FD_128523 | JGI IMG/M metagenome (GOLD analysis project Ga0182745, IMG submission 128523) | Enriched backyard soil microbial communities from Emeryville, California, USA - eDNA 3rd pass 30_C Kraft BY (version 2) (version 2) | ecosystem: Environmental > Terrestrial > Soil >...
CGAAAGGTCAATTTGTGCTGCGATCGGCTCTTTTGCGTTCTGAACTTCGTCAGCCTGCATCGACGAATCCTGGGGATTCGCCTGCTTCGGCTTCCTTGTCAGAACACAAATCGCTCGATCTCGACTAACAAAGCACCTTTCGGGACAGACTCTGAAAGTCTGCAACGGTACCCAGACAGGAGCAGTTCCCAAAGAAATGGGTCGACAAAGTTGGAAATGTTTGAATGAGCTGAGAGGTGTTGCCCACTTCGGGAGATGCTCAATCATCAAATTACACGCATGTTCTTCGTCATGTCAAGGTTGGCCGTTGTGTACGCGTTCCCACCCATCCGTTTATGTGGACGTACACCGGCAAGCTTCCGCACAAACCAGACCGAATCCCTGACTGCCCGCCTCATCACAGACCGCAAAGACTGCCCCATGTTTTACGGGCAAAACCGACGACTGCGAGTCTTTTCTTTGCAGGTTTTGTCTGTGTCTGAGAAGTCCCCTGCCATTGGGCAAGATCTGGCGGATAAATCATTGAAGCATGGACACGAGTCGTCTGACGCATTTCAAATTTCGGTGAGACCAGTTTGGTCGATCATGTGCCCGCGTCGAAAGGGTTTCACCTGATGAAAGACTGAATACCGCGAGGCAAGTCCGCCACAAGATTTACAAAAACGCTCTAGGCTTCCACATTCGCGTTCGGCCCCTTGTGGGGCACTTCAGAAAGTTGTGATTTTGGGGCGGAATGACGTTGAATGAATCACACGGAGGCTGCGGAGGAACAGAAGCTTTGGAACGTCTTTGATTTTTCTCCGCGTTCTCTGTTTTCGCGTTCTTCATCTCCGTGTTCTTTCCTGCACCCTCCGCGTGTATTTTCTTCCGTGCTCGGTTTCGAGTGAGCTTCACGCCGCTACGGTGCCACAAGCAATCTCCATTGCTTATTGGTTTCGAGCGCATGGGCTCTGCAGTGTCCGCCTCCTGCTATGCGGCATTCAGCATTTCGTCAATCAAAACGCACCCACCGCGGGCATAGGCGAGAGCAACTTGCTCTCGCCCCCTGTCAGGGCTTGGATTTGGGGGACGTGATCGCGAAACGCCCTCCGTTGTCGGACTTTGCGTTAAGGTGTACCCTGAATTTTAGAATAGACGAAGCACTCTTTCATTCCCACAATCGGCAGGGTTGCCCCGTCGCGAATCCAGTGGAGGAGAGGGCTGAAAAAAAGAGGGGGCGAAAGCATTTGTCTCTCGGCAACGGAAGGTTTTCGATGGAATGTTGGGTGTCCTCAGCCCCTCTCTTCGCAGTGGTAAAATATTCGAAAACTGATCGCGGGAGAGTGGAGCATTGACCTGGGAAATTCTTGTGCTGAATACAAGTTGCTTCGCCTCACAGGACTTGTTTCGGTTTTTAAGAGGCGAAAGTGATTTGATCATGCACTCAACACAAATCAGAACAGAGTGGTGAAACCACAATGACTGAACCTTCATTGCAGCAATATCATTCGCATTCCCGTCAGTACGAGCAGAACAAGTTCGTCTATCCGGTGGTTTCGCGCCGCAGCCATGGAATTTCCATCGGCATCAACTTGAACCCGGATAAAGTCTGCAATTTCGACTGTATTTATTGCCAGGTGGATCGTCGCAGTGAATCGGAAACCCGGTTTGTCGAGTTGGATCGTCTCCTGGCGGAAATTGACCACATGCTGGCGTTTGTGACTTCGGGAGAAATTTATCGGGACCCGAAATTTGCCACGCTTCCAGAACCTCTGCAGCGGTTGAATGATCTGGCCTTCTCCGGGGACGGCGAACCGACGACATTCAAGAACTTTGACGAAATCATTCGACGTGTGGCAGAGCTGAAACAGCGACACAACCTGCCCGACGTCAAAATGGTGCTCATCACCAATGCCAGCATGTTTCATCGCGAAAAAGTCCAGCAAGGGTTGGCGATCCTGGATCAGAATCACGGTGAAATCTGGGCCAAACTCGATGCGGGAACGGATGCCTATTATCACCTGGTAGACAGAACAAAGATCCCGTTTCAACGCATTCTGGACAACTTGCTGGCTGCTGCGAGAGTGCGGCCATTGGTCATTCAAAGCCTGTTCATGCGTATCGCGGGTGAACCTCCCGCTGATGCCGAAATTCAAGCCTATATTGCGAGATTGAATGCCATTCGACAGGCGGGCGGGGAGTTGAAGCTGGTGCAGATTTATACTGTCGCCCGTCCCCCCGCGGAGAGTTTTGTTACTCCTTTGACCAATCTCGAAGTGGACGATCTGGTGGCCAAAGTGCTTCGCGAAACGGGAATCCCCTCCGAACCGTACTATTCTTGAACCATCGTTCCAAATCGGCCCAGACGAAGACGAGGCGAAAGGAGCAGTCGTGCCCTGTCAGGACTTGGTTTCAGGCGGCGTGATCGCGAAACATTCAGATTTTTCTTTATGACGAAGCAGAAGACTGATCCTGGAGGGGGGCGGTCCATTTCAGTACGGGACGCCGCGCGGCACTCACTTCGTCCGGGCGGCGCACAGGCGTGTGATGGGGAGCTTCGCGAAGCATCTCTGGATCTTCCTTGACGATCTGATGCAGAACTTCCGCAAAGGCGTCCAGTGTTTCTCGGGATTCGGTCTCGGTAGGCTCGATCATCAGGGCTTCGGGAACGACTAATGGAAAGTAAACCGTGGGGGCATGATACCCGTAATCGAGGAGTCGTTTGGCGATCTCCATTGCACTGATCCCTTTTTCGTCCTTCAGGCTCTTAGCGGAAGCCACAAACTCGTGCATGCAGTACTGGCCATGGGGAACCGGCAAAATGTCCTGCAGTTTGACCCGCAGATAATTCGCATTGAGCAGTGCATGTTCAGAGACATCGCGTAAACCTTGTGCGCCCAGCGTTCGCAAGTAGAAGTATCCCCTCATCAGAATTCCGACATTTCCGAAGAAGGTGCGGACACGCCCGATGGATCTGCCGGGAGAGGAAAGTCGATAGATTCCGGACTCGTCTTGAGTCACGACCGGACCGGGCAGGTAGTCTGCCAGAAATGGTTTCACGGCAATGGGGCCTGCTCCCGGTCCTCCCGCTCCGTGTGGTCCGGTGAACGTTTTGTGCACGTTATAGTGCATCATGTCGCCGCCAAAATCGCCTGGCCGAGCCACCCCCAGAATGGCGTTCATGTTGGCTCCATCAATATACACGAGGCCGCCGGCAGCGTGCAGAATCTCACACATCTGCCTGATATCTTTTTCAAACAGTCCCAGCGTATTGGGATTGGTGATCATGAAGACGGCGGTGGTCTCGTCAACATGGGCGCGGAGTTCTTCCAGATCGACAAACCCGTTTTTCGTGGGCCGCATCTGGACGCATTCAAATCCGGCCAGTGCCGCACTGGCCGGATTGGTGCCGTGGGCACTGGCGGGAAAGATCACCTTCGTGCGATTTTCGCCTCGGTCTCGAAAATAAGCTGCTGCGATCAGCAACGCGGAAAACTCTCCTTGCGCTCCGGCGGCCGGTTGCAGAGAGACCGCTGACAGACCGGCGATTTCACCCAGGATGTGCTGCAGTTCGAACAGGATCTGTAACAGGCCCTGAGAATCTTCCTCGCGATGATACGGGTGCAAGTCTCCAATTCCAGGCAGCCGTGCCAGCCGCTCATGCCGCTTGGGATTGTACTTCATCGTACAACTGCCCAGCGGGTAGAAATGTGTATCCACACACATATTCTTGGTAGACAGATTGACGAAATGCCGGACCACATCCCCTTCCGCCAGTTCCGGAAGAGGCGGCAGGGTGGTGGACAGGGCGGATGCTGGCAGCAGGTCCGCAATCGGTTTGAGTGGCACATCACAGCCGGGCAAGACCGCCGCCCGACGACCGGAAACCGACATATCGAACAAAGACTGTGTCGCGAGAGTGTTTCGCATTATGAATTCTTTTGAGAGCACTTGGCTCTTTCCAGTGCCCGCGCAGGAAAGGTTTTATTTTTAGAAAGATTACCTTGCGCGTGACAGATCGGGATCAATAATAAAGTACTTCGAACAGGGAAGAAGGGAAAGGAATGCTCTCATTTGATATTTCTTTCCCGATCTTCTTATTTGCCGCTGCTCTGCCGCAATGAATGCACCAGGGCATCGATCTGCCCCTTCGTTCGGGCTTCGGTCACTGCGACCAACAGGCAGTGCTCCAGGTCAGTGGAAAGAACGGGAAAGCGTTTGAGCTCCGGACCGATATCGAAGCCCGCCTGCCCGGCAAGCTGGAGGATTTCTGCCACCGATCGCCCTTGTACTTCCAGCACAAACTCTTTGAAAAACGGGGCGGGAAACTTCAACGTCAGCCCCGGGACTTTCTGCAGTTGATCAGCAGCATAATGGGCTTTCTGACAACACAATTCGGCAGCTTCCCGCAGTCCCTGTGGTCCCATCAGCGACATAAAAACCGTGGCCCGCAAGGCCAGGAGACCTTGATTGGTGCAAATATTACTGGTTGCCTTATCACGACGGATATGTTGTTCGCGCGTCTGCAATCCCAGGGCGTAACAGACTTTTCCATCACGGTCCGTGGTCTGGGTGATGAGACGACCCGGCATCTTTCGAACGTATTCCTCGCGACAGGCCAGCACTCCCAGGTATGGACCGCCATATTGCAAAGGGATCCCCAGTGACTGCCCCTCTGCCACGGCGATATCCGCCCCATAGTCTCTGGGTCGTTGCAGAATGCCGGTACTGATGGGATCGAACGAAACGACCCCCAGGGCTCCCTGTCGTTGGGCGATTTCGCATAAAGCTGCCGCCTCTTCCAGGTTTCCAAAGAAATTGGGATGTTGAAAAATCAGGCAGGCCGTCTCTTCGTCCACCAGCTCCGCGGCCCGTTTCAAATCGGTACAGCCATTGGCCATGGGGATGGTGACGACCTCCACCGGCAGGTCGCGGGTATAAGTTTCCACGATCTGGCGGTATTCGGGATGAACCGCTTCCGAAATCGCAATCTTGCCATGACGGCCATGCACACGCATGGCCATGAAAGCCGCCTCGCTGACGGCGGTCCCCCCTTCGTACAAGCTGGCATTGGAGACATCCAGACCGGTCAACTGACAGATCAGAGTCTGGAACTCGAAGAACGCTTGCAGAGATCCTTGACTGGCTTCCGGCTGATAAGGCGTATAGGCTGTATAGAATTCGCCTCGGCTGGTCATTTCATCCACCACCGCAGGAATGAAATGGTCGTACGCCCCTCCTCCCAGAAAGCAGATGCGGTCTGCGACATTTTTCGAGGCCAGTCCGCGAACATGCTGCTCTAATTCCAGCTCGGTCATGGCCGGTGGCAGATCCAACTCACGTTGCAGCCGCAGTTCATCCGGGACCTGTTGCAGCAGCGCTTCGATGGAATCAACACCAATGGCCTGCAACATCTCCTGCTGCTGAGCGGATGTACTGTATAAATAGGCCAACTTATTTTTCTCCTCTTGCAGAACGCGAAGACGCGGAGCCCGATAATCTTGGCGAAGTTCTCATCAGTTCAGGTTGATCTGTGTTATTGCGCGGGCCTTCCCTCGGTCCGGGTTGCTTGCTGCCATGTGGAACACAGCAGACAATCAGGCCAAAGACAGCCCTTGCGGGTCCAGTCGAGAGTGACTTGCTCTGGAGCAAGTTGCTCTCGACTGTGCCCGCGGGAAAGGTATTTTGATTGATGAAACGCTGAATGCCACGAGGCAGAACCCGGACAATGCGGGGTGCATGCGCTCTAAACGTCAATGAATGGCACAGATTAAGCATTCGTGAGCAAAAAAACGAATGCTCCAGAATGAAATTCAATCCATGAGATTGCTGAACGTTGAATGACACATTTTGCTTGTCAGGAATTTTTGTTTTTTGCGAAAGTTTGTGGTGGAAACGTGAACATGGGGTGCCCAAATCTCCGGCGAACCCAGTTGAGCGATTTGCGGACCGACTTCAAACGCAGCCCCAGGTGCAACAGGGCATGTTTTCCAGGCACATCCATGTAGGATAGACCAAGGAGAATAGCCAGTATTCCCGGCCCAGGCAGAATAATCATGGCCACCCCGAGAATAATCATGGCGGCACCCACTCCGTTTTTGAAAATCTTCCAGAGCAGATGCTGATAGGCTTGAGAAGGTTTTCGAGATTCCTTGTCGGCCAGGAAATAGTCTTCCGGCATGCGAAGAATCATGATCGTGGCGAGCACAATCCCCAGAATGCTGACCAGGCAGGAAATCAGAATTGTCAGCCCTGCCCAGCCATGAATGACTTGCCACATGTTACGTGCAGTTCCCTTTTCTGGTGATTGTCCGGTAAGATCGCCCCCTCCTGAGAGAGAGTTCTACCAGGAATGATCCCGGGACAGAACAAAGGATCTTAGGCGAGAGCAAGTTGCCCTGGCCTGGGCCCTCGGGAAAGGTATTTTGATTGAAAAAATGCTGAATACCGCGAGGCCGCACCCGGACGATACGGCGTGAATGCACTCTATGCAAATCGAAACAGCACCCGCGGAATTCGGCAAATACAATTCCAGGTTCTGCAACGATAAGCATCCCTGCGGGATCGGTTTGAAATTTGATGTTGTCGATGAAATGATCGGGAGTTGTCGAAGTGCCTGTGATTAATGTTGAGGGAGATTGGCTGAATCAGCTCCTGGGACGAACTTATCCTGTCGCAGAGCTGGCGGATGCTCTGGAACAGATTGGATGTGATGTTGATGACGTCCTGGATATTGATCGATTCCGTTGTCCCAAATGTGGTCAGGTCGTGGAATCTTCTCTCGGTGCAGAGGTCACCAATCACTGCACCTGGTGTGAATTTGAACAGGTCGAGAGTTTTGAGAAAATCGGCCGTGGTACCGTCATCCGCCTCGACCTGCTGGCTGCCCGTCCCGACCTGTTCGATGTGGGGGGAATCTCCCGGGCATTGAAAGGATTCCTCGGACAAGTTGAAGGTCTGCCCGAATATCAGGTCCGTCCGTCTGATGTGGTTGTCCAGATCGATCCAGAAACAAATTCCGCTGTCTGCCCGCGGCCTTTCATCCGTTGTGCCGTTGTTGAGATGCCGGAATTGACAGATGTGGTCCTGGTTTCGTTGATGAAATTACAGGAAGCCTTGCACTGGGGAGTGGGGCGCGACCGCAAGCTGGCCTCCATTGGGGTTTATGACCTGGAGACCATTCGCTCGCCCATCACCTACACCACTTTCGATCCCGCAGAGGATGCCTTCGAGCCCCTGGGCCGACCAGGCGAAAAAATGACGGGTAAAGAAATTCTGGAAAAGCATCCCAAGGGGATCGGTTATGCCCGCTTGCTGTTGGATCATCAACGCTATCCCGTGCTGAAAGACGCTGCGGGAACCGTGCTCTCGATGCCTCCTATTATTAATAGCGAATCGACAAAAGTACATCTGGGATCACGGCGACTATTTGTGGATGTCACCGGCATTAGCGAATCAGCCGTCGTGAAATCATTAGATACATTCGTGTCGTCCCTGGTGGAAATGGGAGGACAGGCGTTTTCCGTGAAATTACAGTCCGCGGACGGCCAGGAAATTGTTTCTCCCGATCTGTCTCCACGAGAAATGGAGATTGAACTGGAAGCGGCCAAACGTTGGCTGGGGTTGCCGCTGGACGAAAAAAATCTGGTCACGGCACTCCGCCGCATGCGGTTGGACGTGGAACCGGCAACACCGGACGGGTCTCGCTTTCGAGTGCAGTATCCCGCATTGCGGACCGATTTCAAGCATATGGTGGACGTGTTCGAAGACCTGGCGATTGGATATGGATATCGAAATATCGTTCCCCGTTATGCCAGCCAGTTCACGACGGGTCAGTCGCGAGCGGAAGATGATGCCAGTGACCTCGTGCGCAGCGTCCTGCTGGGGTTGGGCTACTCCGAAATCATGAGCCTGCCAATGACCACGGAGGAAGCACATTTCACGAAATTCCGCATGCCGGTTCCGAAGCACTCTGTCAAAATTGGAAACCCCAAACTCAAAGCCATGACCGTGGTCCGGTCTCATTTGATGACCGGACTGATGGAACATCTGCGGGAAAACAAACGGGCACCGTTGCCACTTCGATTTTTCGAACTGGATAATATCACCGTGCTCGATCCGAATGCGGAAACGGGAGCCCGGGAAGAACGCCGACTCTCCTTCGTCGAGATGGGCCGCGAAGCCAGTTATGCCTCCGTTCGATCCGTGATCGATGCCTTGTTATTTGAGCTGGGTCTGACAGGCACCTTCAACGCAATCGATCACCCGGCATTCATTCCCGGACGAGTGGCGCAGGTCACGACCTCGGGTGAACTACAAGGGGTACTGGGAGAACTGCATCCGGAATCGATTTTGAACTTCGGTCTCGATCATCCGGTTGCCATTGCAGACGTTCTCGTGGTGAAAGTCAAACCCGCATGACAATGCCATGACATAATGCCATGACATAGCACAGTGCAGTCGTCCAGGCATCGCCTGATGCCCACAAAAATCGCTGACCCATTGCAAAAATCCGCTATGCAGTGCATGACCTATGGGCTGAGCGGGCTGACGCAGCGTTTTACTGTGACACGGGAGATTTATTGTGACACGGGAGCTTTACTGTAACGCGGCAGTTTACCGTGAGGCAGCCACTGTCGATTCAGAATCCACGTCTCCTGAATCTGCCCGTGCAGAGCCTGTCAGTGGTTGGACCGCTCTTGCGGGCAGTTGCAGAGAAACCAGTTGCACAGATTCCGAAGCAGTGGCTGTTGTCAAGGCGGCGGCTGTCATGGACGGCTGCGGATTTGGTTCTGGAGGAAGAGGGTGATTCTTCCCCGGCCCGAACAGGGTCCTGCGAGCCGATTCCATGAACCCGGAAACGCTGCCGAACGTGGCATCCACAGCTGAGGGTTCAAATCCGCAGTGGACCATGCAGTCCTGGCATTTCGGATTTCCACTGGCCCGGCCATAGGCATCCCAGTCGGTCGTGGCCATGAGTTCCTGAAAGCTGCTGGCGTAGCCTTCCTGCAGGAGATAACACGGTTTCTGCCAGCCAAACAGGTTGAACGTCGGGTTTCCCCAGGGGGTGCATTCCAGCTTCCAGTTCCCTTTGAGGAATTCCAGGAAGAGCGGAGACTGATTGAAAACCCAGGATCGCTTTTGTTTTTTCAGAATTCCACGAAACAGCTGAATCGACTGGCTGCGACTGAGGAAGTGTTCCTGGTCCGGCGCTTTTTCGTATTGATAGCCGGGAGAGATCATCATCCCTTCCACGCCCATGCTCATCAGCGTATCAAACATGGACTGCAAGCGGGCGGGGTCGCTGTTATTGAACACCGTCGTATTCGTCGTGATACGAAAGCCGCGATCAATGGCTGTCTGAATCGCCTTGATGGCCACGTCATAGACTCCGTCGCGGCAGACTGCGGCATCGTGTTCTTCTTTGGGGCCGTCCAGATGAACCGAGAAGGACAGGTATTTTGACGGCTGAAACCGATGCAGATGCTTTTCCAGCAGCAGGGCATTGGTGCACAGATAAATGTATTTGCCGCGAGCGACAAGACCTTCCACAATCTGGTCGATTTCCGGATGCAGAAGCGGTTCACCACCGGGAATCGAAACGATGGGAGCCCCACATTCATCCACCGCGTTCAAGCATTCCGCCACGGAGAGATTCTGCTTGAGGATATTGGCCGGATACTGGATTTTTCCGCAACCGGCACAGGCCAGGTTACAACGGAACAACGGCTCCAGCATTAGAACAAGTGGATATCGTTTGCGACCGCGCAGCTTCTGGCGAATCACATAAGAGGCCACACTCCACATTTGAGAAATGGGTACACCCATTGGCCAGCAGCTCCATCCGTATCAAGTGTTGCGTCAATCGTGAATCAGGGATGAGAAACTCGCTACGAACAAGGCCATGACCATGCAAGCGAAGCAGCAACATCCATCAGAACAACGTGATCAAACCAGACGTTGTGATCTCCCGGCAGCGGCTCATCCCGCCGCCATCGGCAAGTTATGCTTCTCAGCAGATATTCATAGCATTTTCAAGTCTCGTTGTCAGTACAAGTTTCAGTACCAAGGAACTCGCCCCATTTCATGTATTCAACCCATTTTTGTTATTTGTCCGATTGTTTGTATTCCGGAGAGTTTCAGCAGACCCGATCATCGAACAATTTCCACAGGGAGATCTTTCTGAGTCAATTCGACTGGAAATTCTCGTGCCGCGGGGGAATGATGGAATCCGATAGAGATGCGCCAACGCGGGCATCTGCATTGCCGGCAACTGGTCAGGGAGCAGTTTTGCGATTGACCCGTGACAGATTCCGATCACCTTTGATGTCTGGCCTGATGATTTTGGGCGGGCTGATTTTGATGCTGCACTTCGAGTGCGCTTCCGCTGACGAAATTTTCTTGAAGAACGGTCTGTCCTACAAAGGGACCACCTTGAAGGTGGCGGGCCTGACTCCCACTGCCGCCAAAATCAACAACGCTGGACCGGTTCCCAACTTCTCCTACTGGGTGATTGATGACGGCGTACGCAGGTATTTCGTGCATCGCCGGATCGTGGCCCGGAATGACGAAGAGAGCAGCCTGGGGGCAAATGTCTCGTTCAAACTCAAGCATGAGAAATCGTCTCGAACGGCTGGCTTTGCAACCGTGGGGGGCTTTGGATCGGTTCAACCTTTTGATGAATTTGGGCGGCGACTGGTGACGCTGGCCACTCAAAAAGGGATGATTCCCATTATTCAGGGGGTGACGGTCATGCGACCGGAGTACACTGACCTGGAAAGTCTGACACACCACTGGAACTACAGCATCGATACCAAAACACTTCCTTCGGAAGTTGTTCGATCGATTATTGAAAAGTCTTCCAATCGAGACGATCCTGCAGAACGCAAAGCAGCGGCCATCTTCTACGTGCAGGCACAAATGTTCAACGAGGCCCGGGAGGAAGTCCGGCAACTCGCGGAGCGGTTTCCGGAACTGTCCGACTGGTGCACGCAATATCAGCAGCAGATTTCGGAATACATCGCCCGCAAGGCGATTAATGAAATGGAACGCCGGCAGGCGGCCGGTCAACACCTGTTGACCATGCAATACGCCCGGCAATTTCCCGTGGATGAAGTGAGTGCGGAAATCCGCCAGAAAGTCGCAGACATCCTCAATCAGTACGAACAGGCTGTGGAAAACCGTGATCGGGTGCTGCTGCAACTGGACATGCTTCAGGCAAAGTTGCCGGAAGAGCAGTTTTCCCGGGTCAAATCGTTGCGAATCACATTACAGGCAGAGCTGAACTATGAATTGATGTCTCGTCTGGAACCGTTTCTACGGGTTGAAGATGATGACACGCTGCCCGCTGCTGAAAAACTGGCATTGGCCTATTCTGGTTGGCTGCTGGGAAACTCCCATGCCGTATTAGACCTGGATGCCGCCATTCATCTTTGGGATGCCCGTTTTCTGGTCCTGGAATATCTCCGCACGCAATCAGATCCGCTTCGAGACCAGGAGATTCTGGAAAAACTGGAAGCCATCGAAGGAATCAACCCCGAACGCCTGGCGCTGATATTGCAGCATCTGCCTCTCCCTTTTGAAGCCACACCGGTTGCCCCGGGAGAGATTTTGGAAGTCGAACTTCCAACCGATCCGGGAATGCCACAACTGGGCTATAGCCTGATGCTTCCGCCGGAATACAACGCTGCCCACCGTTATCCGTTATTGGTTGTATTGCGTGGTGATCGTGCGACATATGAAAATGAGCTGCACTGGTGGGCGGGTGATGCCACGCGGCCGGGCTGGGCGCAGCGGCGGGGATATATTGTGATTGCACCGCATTATCTTCCGGAAGATGCCACCAGTTATCGTCCGGACAGCGTGGAGCAGACCACCATTCTGAATGCGATTGACCACGTGCGTAAGCGGTATCATGTCGATTCTGATCGAATTTTTCTGGGAGGCCATGGACTGGGGGCAGATGCCTGTTTCGATCTGGGCATGGCACACCCCGGATTGTTTGCTGGAGTGATTCCCATCGCGGGAATTGCTCCTGCATATGGCCGAGCCTGCTCCGAGAATGCCCCATTATTGTCGTGGTATGTGATCAGCGGTGAACGTGACCGCAATACCCTGGAGAAGAATTCCTCTCTTCTGAATGACATGATGAAGAAGGGTCAGGATGTCATTTATTGTGAATATAAAGAGCGTGGCTATGAATCTTATTATGAAGAACTCGATCGCATCTTCGAATGGATGCAATTGCTTCGCCGGCCCGGGATCAAGGAGACTGCCCGCTGGGAAACCAGCAGCGTACGCAAATCGAACAATCGCTTTTATTGGATGCAGGCCAAGCAGATTCCGGATCGTCCAACCGATCGTCCCGCCCGCTATGAGGGAATCATTACCCCGGGTTCTCAGACCTACAAATCCCAGTCAATTTATATCAGCCATCCCGGAAAGGCCACGACCATCTGGATCTCGCCGGAGCTCTTCGATTTCAATAATCGCTGCCAGGTCCGTGTGAACCTGAAGCACGTCCTGAACGATTACATCAAGCCATCCCTGGAAGCAATGCTGACCGACCTGCGCGATCGCGGAGACCGCGAACGCTTATACTGGGCCAGACTGGAATTATGAGGCACATTCCATCCGAAGCAACGATGGCTTCAGAGTCGTTCCTTATAAACGAATCATCCAGAGTTTCCGGGAATCTGGCGAAGTGGGCTGTAATCCCGGGCCGCAGAAAAAGATCACATCTTCTTTGGGGGCCACCCAGAAGGTATCGTCATTGGTCGTCAACTCCGAACCGATCACATCCGTTCCAAACAGCAGTTCAGGCGCCTCAAATCTGTGCGTACGCGGGGAATACCACGAGACTTTCAAACCCTCTTCCGTGATCAGGAAACTCCGCTTGCCATTGGGCATCAGGCAGGCGCGCGGCCAGGGATGTCCCATTGCCACCGGAGATTTCAATCGAAATGTGTCAGCACTTTCCCTGATTGCCAGCCATTGTTGACGGTCGGTAAACTCCCGGTCGCTGATGGTGATTCGCAACGTTTTCGAGTCCAGAAACTGCGGAGCATCATGATGGTGGTCCGGAACGGAATCCTGCAGCAACCTCAATCGGGACGCCTTCCGAAAATTCGATTGTCGATCCGTTCGTTGTGAGATCCATAACGTGGCCGCTTCTTCCAGGCGAACAAACGCCAGCGAAAGCCCATCCGGGGACAATGTCGGATGGGCTTCCCGCAGCGGACTGCTGACTGCTCGGATGGGACGACGATTCTGAAACGGTTCCAAGACGCTTTGCCGATCAGCAATCATGACTTCGTCCAGCCGGTCTGGTCCTGCGTAACCGATGTAAATAATCGTCAGCAGGTCTGCACTCAAACTGGGAGATTTCAACCAACCCAATGATTCAAAGCCGGGAACCAGTTCCGGTTCACCCGGACGCAGCGAAGAGATGCTTGGAATCATGGGGGATGGAGAACGAATTTGTGAAGGAGCGGGAGACTCCACCGTCACTCCCAGGACTGGAGGAGTGGGAAATCGGACGGGCCGCTGCCACCAGTACCAGGCCAGTTCTCCCAGACAAATCGTGATGCACAACAGGCTCACTGCCATCAACAGACGTTCTGGTTGTAAATTGGGGAAATAGCGTCGACAGAACCTGCTGAAGATCTGGCTCAACACTCCTGTTTGAGGTGCCGGTGTTCGTCGCACAGCTTGGCTGCGGATCCGGCTGGCTGCCCGCAACAGTCCAAAGACCGTCTCCACACGCTGCCATTCCGTCGCTTCCTGACGACGTACCAGATCGGTCTGCAAGAGTTCACCGCGCGCAATGAGAGTGGCCAGCTCCTCAAAAGAATAGGGGCCATCTTCATCGTCCGTAAAACAAAACCATTGCGAGGACACCGGAAGGTTCACTCCTGGAGAATTGAAAATCAGAGGCACAGGGGAAATCAGTCTGCGTCTTTCAACGGGCTGTGATCATTGGGCCATACACTGCTCTAGACCAGTTTGGTCTCTCATGTGCCCGCGTCAAAGAGGTTTCACTTGATGAAAGACTGAATGCCGCGAGGCAAGTCTGCCACAAGATTTACAAAAACGCTCTAAAAATTCGATGTGATCACCGGTTCTTCAAATGGACCGCTGCCGTGGACACCACGGGGAGTGATCATGGCAAAATAGGTCTTTCCGTCTATGAATTCCGAGATCGCCGTCACGTGTCCATCGCACCAGGCGACATGCACCAGACCGGCATGCCCGGACGTCGGCCAGGGGGCAGTCCCTTCCGCCTGCGAAAGCGCCGAGTTCAATGACTGCCGGGCAGCATCGGTATCGACACGGCTGTTGGCCCGGGACAGATCAATCTGCTGCGGGGTGCATTTGCTCTTTTTACACACTTCACTGCTGACAAAAAACATCGCCCGTAACGGTTCCGGGGACCCCCAGGAAGAAGACGCATGCGGGTCATAACCAGCCCGCACATTCTCCGCCAGTAGAATGGTCTGAGACAGGCCGTCAACGATGTCTCGCGGTCGATGAAACCGCTGTGTCCCGCTTTTCGGGGGCCAGTTCTCCACAAAAAACAAGGACAACGATTCCAGCATGTCCGTATCGGACGGCCCGGTCTCCGATTCCTTTTCCAGTGGGCAGACAACACCGTTCCCGTTCAAATCCATCGGAACAATCGTGACCTGATCCACAGTCGTGCGGAGATTGGCAGGACAATCAACAGGGATGGTCCAGCCGATCCCTCCATTCACGACGAAGCTCAGATTCCCTTCTCCTGGCTGCACGCTGACATCATCCGGACAGACTAATACCGGAAGGGGCGTACGTGTCAGTTCGAAGTTTTCTGCCTGTGTGTATGCCCGAGATTGATCATATTGGTTGAACAGGCTGGCCTGATCGAGTTGCGGCAGAATGGATGTGACCCAGTTATGGTGCTGCGTGCTCCGTGTGGCTCCAAACAGGCCCGCTGCCGGAAAACGGTCATGCAGATCAGTCTGCAGTATCATGGCTAAAGAAACCTGCCGCAAATGGTTCAGACAGGTGAGTCGCCGCGCACTGCTGCGGGACTGCATGATCGCAGGAAGCAGAATCGCCACCAGTAACGAGATGATTCCCAGCACGACCAGCAATTCCACCATGGAAAATCCACGACGCGAAGATGGGGGAAACTTGTCGGAGCGATCTGCAGAGGATTGCATCGGGGGATTGCCGAGGTGAAGGGATGTGGGAAAGAATGCGGAAAAGGCCAAAGCCCTGCAGCTGCACGATTCATTCCGGCGGTGCTGCTTCCGGAATGTGATAGATCAAAATGGAATATCCCGCCCGGGCTGTCGGTTTCAACGGCAGGAACCGGGAACAGGCCATCGGAGCCGAATCGTATCCGTGCAGATGATTGACGCTGATGGCATACCAGCCTGGTGGAATTGTTTCGCTTCGCAAGATGTCCCTGTCTGAAAATGGTTGAACGTTCAGGTCGAACAGGTCCGGGCCCGCCACTCCAGCATAGGCCAGTGTGAGCGGATGAGCCTGTGGATGCTCATTCATCCAGCTTTTTAAAAAGTACAGATCTTGTCCCCAATCGACATTGGAGTCCAGCAGGAACCAGTGTCCTTGTGATGGTCCTCCAGCAATTCGGTTGAAGAACGAGAGGCTGTGAGGATAGACGGACAAGCTCGCCCAGACGGTACAAAGCAAGCCTGTCCCCGCCACAAGCGTCACACCGCGAGCCCGTTCCCAGACCACCCGCGACCAGCAACCTCCCAGCAACACAAAGCAGAACGGAAGGCAGGGAATCACATAGCGAACGTATCGGCTGAAACCGGTCTGGCTGCTGATGAGCAGCAACAGGCCGAGTGCCGGGGCCATCAACCAGAGAAATTCGAGAGCGGGAAGAGACTGCTGGGCTTTCCAGGCCACCCCGGCAGCCAGTAGTGCACACCCCGCAATCAACCAGGTTCCCAGCGGAACTTTGACCAGCAGGCCATACAGATAGTAGTTCCACCAGCCTCCAATTCGCATTTCGCCTCGAAGATAAGAGACCAGCGGTTTCCAATGTCCTTCAAAATCCCGCCGCTGGAGATCCAATCCGATTAGGTAAGGCTCTGGAAGTGGAACCGGGATCGTCTCCATCCAGGTCCCCCGAAATCGATTGCCGGATGTTTCTGCTGCTGCACTTCCCGAGAGAGTTTGCGAGACGAATTCGAATTCTCCCAGCGGCTTGAACGACCGGTCGAAAAGATAGCCCGCATTCAGCAGATCCAGGCTCAGGATCAGCAATGCGGCAAGTTGCAGGAATTGCCGTTGACGCAATTTCCGGTTCATGTGAAGAGGGAGGCTGAACCACCAGATCACGGGCAATAGAGGATAAAGCAATAACCAGGACATTTTTGTCAGCTGCAGCAGCCCCAGTAAGACTCCGGCCAGCAATGCATCCTTCCAGAGTGCCGACCGCAGCCAGCGACGAAAATGAAATAACGTGGCCACTCCGATTGCAGCCGCAGGAACGTCCGGCGTGATCAAGTCTCCATGTGCCAGAATATCGGGAGAAAAACACCATAGCGCAGCAGACAGCAAACCGCCGGCCGATCCAAACAGTTCACTCCCCCACCAGAAACAGTACATCAACCCCACGATGCAAAAGGGAAGGCACATCCAACGGGCCAGCACAAAATCCCAGCGAAAACGGGGACTGTTCGCCTTCAGATAGTCTTGTCCGATCAGCCATTCAGGACGGGCGCCCGGGGTGGCGTTCAGATGCTGCCAGTCTGTCCTGGGAGAACTCATGACCACGGGCCAGGTCGCGATCAATTTGACCAGTGGAGGATTCACCGGATAAGTCTCGAACTGTCCCTGTGTCCAGATGCGCACACCCGCGGCCAGATGAGCAATTTCATCCGAGGTGGGTGAAGTGCAACAGGCCAGCCATCCCAGCAGGCAGATGTGAACGGGAACCAGAACTCCCGTCACGATCCAACGAAAGATTGTTTGTGCGTGAGACGAACCCTGCTCTGTTGCTTCTCCCGAATCCGAAAGAGGGTTGGTTGAATCAATCGTTCCTGTCTGAACAGATCGGGCTCCCTTTGCAGATTCGGCAGGAGTCATGGCGATACCTCACCATCGCGCATATGGACAGGATCTTTCAGCATCATCTTGCGGGCAGCAGAGTCGTACTGATAGAGATGGCGATCCGGGAAGAGCAGCGCCAGTTCATGGAAGGAATACAGATCAGGTCGTTCCATGGCCACCAGCACCGCAGCATCAAAGGGAGGTTGATTTCTGACGAACTGCACATGCAGGTCAGCGGGACCGGGAGTCACAATGATCAGTGCCGGCAACTTCAATTCGGTCTGTGCCAACTCTCGTTCGAAATGACGGTATCCAGCAGTCGGTTGCAGAAATGTTTTCCATCCCGCCGAGAGTCGGCTCTTCCCTTGCGGGCCGATGGGCAGCAGATTCACGACCAGGGAGGCTGCCAGCAGCGCTCCCCACCAGAGTGGAAAGCAGCAACGACCATTTCGAAAGGACCATGCCAGCCAGTCTGTGGAGACGACTGCAAAAATCAGAATCCAAAGCGGACCCGATTCCAGAACATAGTGATGCTCCAGCATTCCGCTCAGCCAGTACGGAACATGTGCCAGATGCAGACAGACGATCGACATCAGAATGAGTTGCATCCCCCGCAGTTGCCAGGGAAATGTCAGCAGAAAGAAAACAGCCGTCATTGTTAATGGAACAATCCCCAGACTCCAGGCAAGGCTTCCACGCAGGCGTTGCAGGCTGCGCGTGATTGCCAGCGGACCGTTCAGGTTCTCCGCCCAGTCGTTATAGCGAGTGAGAATTTGTCTCGAGGAACCGGCAGAAAGACCTTGCGCCTGCTGAAATCCAAAAGCATGCCGGGGTGTATGGAGCTGGGTGTAAAGTTGATAAGGTGTGAGCCGCCAGTCCCCCGTGAGAGCTCGATTCTGCCAGGCGATCAAGGCCAGCCCACAGAAAATGGGAACCGTCAGCCCCACGGCTGCATACCGCCAGTCGGTGAGTGGTCTCGATGCTGAGGAATCTTCCCGTTTCCACTCACTTGCCAGCCAGTGCCAGAGAAACCAAAGGCCAAATGGCAGACCAATCGCAGCTGCGGTCAGGGGGCGGCACAACATCGCCCCGCTGAGTCCACAGCCAGCCAGCATGGCATTGATCCAAGACCCGTTTCGCAGGAATCGCAGCATGAAATAGAGGAACAGAACCAACGCCACCAGTCCCGGTGAATGGGCCAGTAGCAGGTTATTGAAAATCGCCAACCCGGGGGCCAGTGCAGTGAGGAACCCCGCCAGGAGTCCTGTCCAGATCCCTTTGAGTTCATATCCGATGCAAAACAGTCCCAGTGAAACGAGCATCCCCGCACAGCGCGATCCCCACACGGGATGACCAATGGCCAGCCAGGGAGCTATCCAGAGTCCCGTTCCGGGAAAGTAGCGACTGGCAAATTGACCTTCATTCAGAACGTGCAGCTGGTGAAAGATCTCGGGTGCCCGTTGCGGGCCGGGCCAGCTCCAACGCCCTTCCAGAACAGCCCGGGCCTGTAGCAGATAACTGAATTCATCCTGTACGAGTGGCAGAGTCTCCCCAATCCGTTGATGTGCCGCACCCGCGGCTTGAGGGAGATTTGAGCTTGCAGGCAGAGAATTCGAAAGCAGCAACTGTGATGAAGACCAGCTGACAAGCAGCGATGTCAGGGCGACCAGTCCCGCGGACAACAGCTTCTTGCGGGAACCCGGAATCATATTTAAGAGGGCCTGCCCGCGGTCCATCCATGGGGGAGAGACCTTCACTCCCAGACAGAACGGCCCCAGCAATAGAATCGGCAGCAGAAAAGTTCCATCATAGGCGGGGGCGTTCCACCATGTTCCGGGGGTGGCATCGTGCAGCAATCGTGACTGGATTCTCGAAACTTCCACGCCAAATGCAATCAGCACTCCCACCTGCCAGGCAGCCAACGCAGCCAGAAATCGAACCCGTGCAGGCATCGTTGCAGAGTTTCTACTGAAACTTCAAACCTGGGAAAAGCTTGCCGTGAGCAAGTCTACGAGCTGGCAGACGTTACTCAAGAACCTGTCAGAAACGTGTCATGAGATCACGACACGTTACGAAATAATCCCCTCCATTTACAGAAGAATTCTGATCGCCATGACGGAGACTGTCTGTGAGTGCAACCCGTTCCGGGCTCTCTCAGGCGGGCCATTCGTGACCGCAGGCGTTGCAGCCGAAGCCCACCAGCGTGCCTGTCCCGGGAATGAGGCGACCATTGCGGCCCAGCGTGCCATCTTTGAGTTCAATGGATTCAACTGTCACGCGGTTGCAGATCGGGCAACACTGATTCTGTTTCTGCAGACGAGCCCGTTCGTTCGCGAAAGAAAGCGTTCGCGCACGCTGCCCGACATATTCTGCAAAGGAATAAATCTGCGGCTCATCGTCGATTTCACGGGGTGAAACAAGTGCAAGCTGGCTCATCCTTGAGTCCTTTTTGATGTGGGTGAAATCAATGGTCTCACTGCATTCCTTGCAGTGGCGACGAGATCTTTATGATCACGGAGAATGGAGGTTTGATCAGGGATTCCGACAAGATTTCTGACGAATCCGTCTCGACGGAAAAAATGTATACCCGCGATTGCGAATTCAAACAACAGACCATACGTACACTGTTCGAGGTCAAACGGACGATTCCTACCATTTCTTGTAGTTGAAGCGGGAATAAGTACAGGATCTGGAGTTACAGGACCGGCAGAAAATGCTGGAAAAATTTCAAAACCCAATGGTTTTCGTGCTCACCAGGACTTTTCCCCCCGCAGGTTTGCTCTTCTTTGACCGACTCCGGATACTTCGGATTCCATCCCCGATTTCAAGCAAAACGAGTCTCTGAGTGAAGTACGACACAATCATTATCGGTGCAGGAATGTCTGGCCTGGCGGCTGGGATCCGGCTGGCGTATTACGAGAAGAAGGTCTGTATTCTCGAGCGTCATACGACCATTGGCGGCTTGAATTCGTTTTACCGTCTGCGGGGGCGAAATCATGACGTGGGGCTGCATGCCGTCACGAATTATGCACCTCCCGGGACGAGAACCGGACCGCTGGCCAAATTGTTAAAGCAGTTGCGATTGCGCTGGGACGATTTTGATCTCTCGCCCCAACAGTGCTCCGCTGTTGTGTTCCCGGGACATCGAATCGAATTCACCAATGATTACGCTGGCTTTCTGGAAAACGTTTGCCAGCAGTTTCCACAACAGGCCGACAACTTTCGCAGGCTCGTTCGGCACATCGAAGAGTTTGATGAACTGAATCTGCAACAGACCGCCATCTCCGCCCGTCAAGTGGTTCGAGGATTTCTCGACGATCCCATTTTGGTCGACATGCTGTTCTGTCCGTTGATGTTTTACGGCTCTGCGCTGCCGCACGACATGGATTTCAACCAGTTTGTGATCATGTTCAAGAGCATTTTTCGAGAAGGTTTTGGCCGTCCGTTACAGGGAGTTCGCAAAATTCTGAAAACGTTGACCCGGCATTTCAAAACGCTGGGTGGCGAACTTCAGCTGCGAGCAGGGGTCAAGGAAATTCAAATCAGGCAAGGCCGGGCAGTGGGGGTGATTCTCGATGACGGCCGGGAAATCGAAGCTGAAAATGTACTTTCTTCCGCGGGCGTCGCCGAAACCGAAAATCTATGTGGTTCTCATGCCGTCTCAACTGCGTCTCGCACTGCAGCACCGGGAGAAATCTCATTTAATGAAGCGATTTTCGTCCTGGACTGCCAGCCTGCGGAATTAGGTCATTCTGAAACCATTATTTTTTATAATGATCTGGAAACATTTCACTATGTCCCCCCGGTAGAACCGCTTGACCTGTGTAGTGGAATTATCTGTTCCCCAAATAACTTTATTTATCCATCCGGTACGCAACTGGACGAGGGAGTGATCCGGATGACGGCGCTGGCGAATCCGGATTACTGGATGAACCTGCCGGATGAAGAATACTACGAACGCAAACAGTATTGGTGCGACCGGATGGTGGAAGCTGCCATTAAGCATATTCCTGATTTTCGTTCACATATTATCGACACGGACGTCTTTACCCCACGGACCATCAAGCGCTTTACCGGGCATCTGAACGGGGCAGTTTATGGGGCACCGGTGAAAGTATTGGAAGGCACGACATCCGTGAAAAACCTCTTTCTATGCGGAACCGACCAGGGATTTCTGGGGATTATCGGATCGATGCTCTCCGGCATCACCATGGCCAATAATCATCTGTTACGGTCCTGACCCCGGAGACGTACAACGGATTGCATCTCAATTTATTATGAACGGAAGATAAAATAGACTGCTCCGCACATGCATAATCCAGCCCATAAGAAGTTCAAGTTAATGGGACGTTGCATGTAGTAAATTGAGAATGGCACAAACACAGAAAGTGTGACCACTTCCTGCAGGATTTTCAGTTGCCCCAATTGCAGATGATGTGCATTGCCATAGCGGTTTGCCGGCACCTGGACCAGATATTCAAAAAATGCGATCAGCCAGCTGATCAGCACCGCCAGATACCACGGTTTACTGGCCAGGTCTTTCAGGTGCCCATACCAGGCGAACGTCATAAAAATGTTCGAGATCGTCAGCATGACCACCACGACACCAATCACGGAAAAATTCATCTGTTGTCAGCCTGCTCGTTCAGTAATGAAATCAAATGACCAGAGCACTTCATGTGCGCTGATCTCACCTGGGGAATTAGACCATTTTCGTACGTTTTCCGCCCTGACCCAGTGAATAGATTCTGATTGACACATCGAGATGTAGTGTTGTATGATCCTGGAACATCTCTGCCTGGATTTCTGGCAAGAAGAGGAATCATGATTCTTTTCAATCATTTCTGACTCGCACGCAAGAGAGGTGACCATGGACTACCCCCCCCCGTCTAGGCTAGCGACTCGGGATAGCATTTTTCGCCGGTCTCCTGTCTCTCTGGCTGGTTTCACGCTCATTGAACTACTGGTGGTCATCGCCATCATTGCGGTTCTTATTGCTTTGCTGTTGCCCGCTGTGCAACAGGCCCGTGAAGCAGCCCGCCGGTCCCAGTGCAAGAACAATCTCAAGCAGATTGGCCTGGCGATGCACAATTATCACGATACTCACGGGGTGTTCACATTTGCGTATGTCGGAGCTCCGACGAACTCCCTGGATGATGGGGGAACGGGCTGGGGCTGGGGAACCATGATCCTGCCCTTTATGGATCAGGCTCCGTTGTACAACAAGCTGAATCCCAGCGGTTTGATGGATGCGCGGGACTCCAACCTGGTGGTCCTGCTACGAACCGTGATCAG
>Ga0182745_1001500_pt1 | contig 22333 bp, 17 predicted proteins | sample eDN3rd30CKraftBY_FD_128523 | JGI IMG/M metagenome (GOLD analysis project Ga0182745, IMG submission 128523) | Enriched backyard soil microbial communities from Emeryville, California, USA - eDNA 3rd pass 30_C Kraft BY (version 2) (version 2) | ecosystem: Environmental > Terrestrial > Soil >...
ACCTCACGCGATGACCTGATCGAATGCGTTGCCCTGCTTGACTGCGTTCGCCAGGGCGAACTGGACGAACTGCACATCCCCCGGGCGCCACTGGATGTACTGGCCCAGCAGATCGTCGCAGAAGCCAGCAACCAGGCCTGGCACGAACAGGCTCTGCTGGATTGCCTACGCCAGGCTACACCTTACGCCGAGCTCGATCAGCACCATTACCAGGCCCTGCTGCGCATGCTCGCCGAGGGCTACAACGGCCGCCAGGGTGTGCGCAGTGCCTACTTGCACCGTGACGTAGTGACCGGCACGCTGCGTGCCCGACGTGGCAGCCAACTGACTGCGCTGACCAGCGGCGGCACTATCCCCGACAACGCTGACTACGCCGTGTTACTGGAACCGCAGGCGCTGAACATTGGCAGCGTCAATGAAGACTTTGCCGTGGAAAGCATTGCCGGCGATATTTTCCAGCTGGGCAACGCCTCGTATCGCATTCTGCGCGTAGAGCCGGGCCGGGTGCGGGTAGAGGATGCTCACGGCCTGCCGCCGACCATTCCGTTCTGGCTGGGTGAAGCGCCGGGGCGCAGTGACGAGCTGTCTGCCGCCGTAGCCCGGTTGCAGGCGCGAATAGACCAGCAACTGGCGCTGGCAGGCGGCGACACGGTCGAGGTACTGGCCTGGTTGCAGGCGACCTTCGAACTGGACGAAGCCAGTGCAGGCCAGTTACTCGACTACCTGGCCCGCACCCGTGAAGTGCTTGGCGCCCTGCCCTCGCAGGATACGCTGGTGATGGAACGCTTTTTCGATGAGTCCGGCGGGACCCAACTGATCATTCATTCGCCCTACGGCAGCCGTATCAACCGCGCCTGGGGCCTGGCCCTGCGCAAACGCTTCTGCCGCACCTTCAACTTCGAGCTGCAGGCTGCCGCCAGCGAGGACGCCATCGTGTTGTCACTGTCGACCAGCCACAGTTTCGAGCTGGACGAAGTGTGGCGTTACCTGAACAGCCGCAGCGCCGAGCCGATCCTCATCCAGGCCCTGCTCGATGCACCGCTGTTCGGCGTGCGCTGGCGCTGGAACGCAGGCGTGGCCATGGCACTGCCGCGCTTTGTGGGCGGACGCAAGGTGGCACCACAAATCCAGCGCATGAAAAGCGAAGACCTGATTGCCGCTGTGTTTCCCGACCAGATCGCCTGCCTGGAGAACATCGTCGGCGAGCGGCAGATTCCCGACCACCCGCTGGTCGAGCAAACCCTCGACGACTGCCTGCACGAAGCAATGGACAGCGAAGGCTGGCTGGCCCTGCTGCGGCGCATGGAAAGCGGCGCAGTGCGCTTGCTGTGCAGGGACTTGCCCGCCCCCTCGCCGCTGGCATCAGCGATTCTCAACGCCCGGCCTTATGCCTTTCTGGACGATGCACCACTGGAAGAACGACGTACCCAGGCGGTACTCAACCGGCGCTGGAACGACGTGCACAGTAGCGACGACCTGGGCGCACTGGACGCTGATGCCATTGCTGCCGTCGCGGCCGAGGCCTGGCCACAGCCGGCCAATCCCGACGAAATGCACGAAGCATTGATGAGCCTGGGTGCCATCGGTCAGGTCGAGGTAGATGCCAATCCCTGCTGGGATTTGCTGCTAAGGCAGCTGGCCAAGGCCGGGCGTGCCTTGCGTCTGCCCGATGACAAGCTCTGGTTGGCCCGCGAACGCCTGAGCCTGCTGCTGGCCCTGTACCCCACAGCGCACAGGGAGCCAGCGTTCGAACGGCTCGCTGGCTTCGACCAGCCCATCGAACCCGACAACGCACTGAGCGAACTGCTGCGCGCCCGCCTGAGCGGCCATGGCCCGCAGACCCTGGCGCAAATCGCTGCGCCATTGGGCAAACCGGTAACCGATATCGAGCAGGCTCTGGCCCGCCTGGAAGCCGAAGGCTATGTGCTGCGCGGGCATTTCAGCCCAGGTACAACTGACTTGCAATGGTGCGAACGCCACTTGCTGGCACGCATCCACCGCTACACGGTCAAACGCCTGCGCCGCGAGATCGAACCGGTCAGCCTGCAAGACTTCATGCGCTTTCTGTTCGATTGGCAGCACCTGGCGCCTGACGAGCGCCTGCGTGGTCCGCAGGCGGTGGCCGAAGTGCTGGTCCAGTTACAAGGGTTCCCCAGCGCCGCAGCAGCCTGGGAGGCGGAACTGCTGCCGGCGCGTATCAAAGACTACAGTCCGCACTGGCTCGATGAAGCCTGCCGAAGCGGGCAGTTTGCCTGGAGCCGGCTGGCGGCAACAGTGGCGAGCAGCACGTTGACCAGTACCCCACTGGTGCTGCTGCCGCGGGAGCAGTTGAACACGTGGCGCAGTCTGGCGCCCGCACCTGCTGTCGACGCCCTTGGCCTACGTGCGCAACGTGTGCACGAAGCGCTGAAAACCCTGGGGGCGCTGTTCTTCGATGAACTGGCACATGAAGCACATCTGCTGCCCAGTGAACTGGAAACTGCACTGCAGGAGCTAGTGGGCTCAGGCCTGGTCGGGGCGGACAGCTTCACTGGCTTGCGCAGCCTTATCACGCCTGCAACCAAGCGCAGCTCACGTAACAGCCGCCGTGGCCACCCGCCACTTTCCAGCAGCATGGCACATGCCGGGCGCTGGTCACTGCTGCGCCGCAGCGTTGCGCCACCGGAGCACGACCAGCGCCTGGAGCACATTGCCCGCACGCTGCTGCGCCGCTATGGCGTGATCTGTTGGCGCCTGTTGGCGCGCGAGAGTGATGTACTGCCGCCCTGGCGTGAGCTGCTGCGCTGCTACCACCGATTGGAAGCACGTGGCGAAATCAGGGGCGGGCGCTTCATTGCCGGGCTGGCCGGTGAACAGTTCGCCTTGCCGGAGGCGGTAGTATTGCTGCGGCAAGTGAGACGACGTGAACCGGACGGAACGCTGCAGGTGGTGAGCGCCAGTGACCCGCTGAACCTGATCGGCTCGTTGCTGCCGGGGGCGAAAGTGCCGGCAGTGATTGGCAACCGGCTTCTGTATCGCGACGGAATACCGGTGGCGGTGCGGATGGCAGGGCGTTACGCGTATCTGATCGAGGCGTCCGCACAGGAGCAGGAAAGCTGGCGGCAAAAACTGCTGCGCGACACCCTGTAGGAGCGGGTTTACCCGCGAATATGGTAGCGGCGGCAACGGTGAACGGCGGGTGGAGATTGCCCGGCAGGCCCGACCCTTCGCCGGTAAACCCGCTCCTACAGCGGTTGGCGTTGCGCCCAGGCAATTTGGCTCGGGTCGAGAATGATTTGCGCTACCCCGATTTTATTTTGCAGTGCCCGGCAACTTGGCTATGGTCGGGGTTTGCCCCCAGGCCCTGAGCCTGACCGAGCCATCGCAAGGACCCTGTATGAGCCTGTCACTTCTCAGTCGTTATGCCTTCTTCGCCGCCTGTGTGCTGTTCACCCTGGCGAGCATCCCCTTCAGCCACCACGAATGGTTGTGGCCGTTCACCCTGACCACTGGCATCCTCAGCCTGGTCGGCCTGTTCGACCTGCTGCAGCAGCGCCACGCCGTACGCCGCAACTACCCGGTTCTTGGCAACATCCGCTATCTGGTCGAGGCCATTCGCCCGGAAATCCGCCAGTACCTGCTGGAGTCCGACAGCGATGCTCTGCCATTCTCCCGCGCCCAACGCTCGCTGGTGTATGCCCGGGCGAAGAACGAAGCCTCGGACAAACCTTTCGGCACCCTGATCGACGTATATGAATCCGGTTTCGAGTTTATCGGCCACTCGATGCGCCCGGCACCGCTGGCCGACCCGGCCAGCTTCCGCGTTATCGTTGGTGGGCCGCAGTGCAGCCAGCCGTATTCGGCCTCGATCTTAAACATTTCGGCCATGAGTTTCGGCTCGCTCAGTGCCAATGCCATCCGTGCGCTCAACCAGGGCGCCAAGCTGGGCAACTTCCACCACGACACCGGCGAGGGCAGCATCAGCCCTTACCATCGCGAGCACGGCGGTGATCTGGTGTGGGAACTGGGCAGCGGCTACTTCGGGTGCCGCACGCCGGATGGGCGCTTCGATCCCGAACGCTTCGCCGCCCAGGCGCGCAGCCCTCAGGTGCGCATGATCGAGATCAAGATGAGCCAGGGCGCCAAGCCCGGCCACGGCGGCATATTGCCCAAACACAAGGTTACCCAGGAAATTGCCGAAACCCGTGGCGTGCTGATGGGCGAGGATTGCATCTCCCCGTCGCGCCACAGCGCCTTCTCGACACCGATCGAAATGATGCAGTTCATCGCCCAGTTGCGTGAACTGTCCGGCGGCAAGCCGGTGGGTTTCAAGTTCTGCCTGGGTCACCCGTGGGAATTCATGGGCATCGCCAAGGCCATGCTGGAAACCGGCATCCTGCCCGACTTCATCGTCGTCGATGGCAAGGAAGGCGGCACCGGCGCAGCGCCTGTGGAGTTCACCGACCATATCGGGGTGCCACTACGTGAAGGCCTGCTGTTCGTGCACAACACCCTGGTCGGCCTGAACCTGCGCGACAAAATCAAGCTGGGCGCCAGCGGCAAGATTGTCAGCGCCTTCGACATCGCCAGCGTGCTGGCCATTGGCGCCGACTGGGCCAACTCGGCACGCGGCTTCATGTTCGCCATCGGCTGCATCCAGTCGCAAAGCTGCCACACCAACAAGTGCCCGACCGGCGTGGCCACGCAAGATCCGCTGCGCCAGCGTGCGCTGGTGGTGCCCGACAAAGCCCAGCGGGTGCTGAACTTCCATCACAACACGTTGCGTGCCTTGGCGGAAATGCTCGCGGCGGCAGGCCTGGAGCACCCGGCTCAACTGGAGGCCAAGCACCTGGTGCGGCGCATTTCGGCCACCGAGATCAAGCTGTTCTCGCAGATGCATGTGTTCTTGAAGCCAGGTGAGTTGCTGACCGGCGAGGTGGACGGGCAGTTCTATTCGCGGATGTGGCAACTGGCCCGGGCGGACAGTTTCGAGCCGCACAGCGAAGTGGCGGCCTGACGGAACGCTGGGGCCGCAAAGCGGCCCCACGTCAGATCAGGAGGCGGTACTCGTCGCACCTTGTGCGTCTTTCGGCGCCAGGCGGAGCGTGTAATACAGCACCGTCAGCAGCACCAGGAACGCCGGGCCGATGTACAGGGCCACACGCGTATCCTCGAAGTACGCCATCAGCCCGACCACCAGCACCAGGAAGGCCAGCGCCAGATACGAGCTCAGCGGCCACAGCCACATGCGGTACTTCAGTGCCTTGCGCTCGGCAGTGGTAAGGCCGGCGCGGAACTTCAGCTGTGCCAGCAAGATCATCACCCAGGTCCAGATCGCACCGAAGGTGGCGATCGAGGTTACCCAGACGAAGACCTTTTCAGGCACCAGGTAGTTGGCCAGCACGCCCAACAGCAACGCGCCGATCGACAGCAGCAGCGCATTGCGTGGCACGCCGTTCTTCGAGGTACGGGCGAAGGCCGCCGGGGCCTGGCCATTCTGCGCCAGGCTATAGAGCATGCGCCCGGTGCTGAAGATGCCGCCGTTGCACGACGAAAGCGCCGCTGTGATGACCACGAAGTTGATGATGCCGGCGGCGGTCTTGATGCCGAGACGCTCGAAGGTCATGACGAACGGGCTGCCCTGACTGCCGATTTCGCTCCACGGATAAATCGACAGGATCACGAACAACGCGCCGACGTAGAACAGCAGGATGCGCCAGAACACCGAGCCGATGGCCTGCGGAATGGTCTTTTGCGGGTTGCGTGCTTCACCTGCGGTGAGGCCGATCATTTCCACGCCCAGGTAGGCGAACATCACCATCTGCAGCGACATCAGCACGCCAGTCACACCATTGGGCATGAACCCGCCGTTGCTCCACAGGTTGGAGATACCGACTGCGACACCGTCATTGCCAAAGCCGAAGGCAATGATGCCGATGCCGCCAAGAACCATGGCGATGATGGTGACGATCTTGATCAGCGCGAACCAGAACTCGAACTCACCAAAAGCCTTCACCGCCACCAGGTTGACCGCGCCCATGCTGCCCAGCGCCGCCAGGGCCCAGATCCAGCGCGGTACGTCGGGGAACCAGATGCCCATGTAGATGGCCACTGCAGTAATTTCGGCAACACAGGTCACCAGCCACAGGAACCAGTAGTTCCAGCCGGTCAGGAAGCCCGCCAATGGGCCGAGGTAATCCTGGGCATAACGGCTGAAAGAGCCGGCGACAGGGTTGTGCACGGCCATTTCACCAAGCGCGCGCATGATCACCAGGATGGCCAGGCCACCGATGATGTAGGACAACATGATGGCCGGGCCGGCCATTTCGATCGCCTTGGCCGAACCGAGGAAAAGACCGACACCGATACAGGCGCCCAGCGCCATCAGGCGGATGTGCCGTTCGCCCAGTTCACGCTTGAGCGGGCCGCCTTCAGTGGCCTGGCCGTGGGCAGAGTGGTTGCCGACTGGCATAGCAATACAACCTCATTTTGTTATTGGATTTGACCTCCGTGCAGCCGCGACCATGCCGATAGGCGTGGCGTTGGCTTGCCAGGCCGGCCTTGTGAGCCGGCCCATGTGCCGGACTAGAGCGCCCGGCAGGGCGAAGGGGGCCAGCAGTATAGGAAGACCGTTGTAGGAGTTTTCACTGTATATATGCAGAAATTTGGCTAGAACTCTGGGGCCGCTGCGCCCCACAAAAATCGCCAAGGCACCATAGCAACATCGTCCGTTGAGGAAACCCACACCAAAGCCGCATAGCCCTACGCCACTTTTCCCTTCTTCTTACAAATTTTTCACCCTATCCACTCAACGTCTAAGCTTCAGACAAGCAAGACGAAAACACCTGGCCGGATAGAAGACTATGGGCGCACTGTGGCAATCGGAACCCAGCAGAACGGAAGCACCCGAGATACCTCCGGCCGAGACGCCACAACCTGAATCCCCCCGTCAGCGTCGGCTATGGTGGTGGCTGATCCTCCTCACCCTGCTGGTGGCACTGGTAGCTATCGCCGTTGCCGCGTACGACGAGTTCCGCACCTCCGAAATACAATCGCGCGAGTTCAGCAAACTGGCCGGTACACTGACCTACTCGCTGCAACCTGGTCCCAGCGACGCCATCATCTACCCCAGCGATGGGCCGTTCGACAAACGCCTGGGCTATAGCGCCCTGGGTGAATTCCTGCCACGCCTGCTCAAGCGCGACTACCTCATCAGCGAACAGGTGAAGTTCTCTCCCGCACTGATGAACTACGTCGAACATGGGCTGTTCGCTCCCTATATCGAGAAGATCCAGGCCGGCCTGTCGATCACCGACTGCCGCGGCGACACGCTGTACCAGTACAACTACCCCCAGCACCTGTACCCGGACTTTGCGGCGATTCCTCCCGTGATGGTCAACAGCTTGCTGTTCATCGAGAACCGCGACCTGTTGGATACCAACGAACCACGTAACAACCCGGCCGTGGACTGGCCACGCTTTGCCAAGGCCGCCTACAGCCAGGTCGCCAAGTACCTGGCCCTGCCCGGCCAGTCTGCCGGCGGCAGCACCCTGGCCACACAGCTGGAGAAATATCGCCACTCACCCGATGGCCTGACGGTGTCGGGCGCGGAGAAGATCCGGCAGATGATTTCTGCCAGCGTACGTGCCTACCAGGGCGGCCCCGACACCACAGAGGCACGCCAGCGCATCGTGCGCGACTACCTCAACAGCGTACCGCTGTCGGCCGTGCCTGGGCATGGTGAGGTACATGGCATGGCCGAGGGCCTGCGGGTGTGGTACGGCGCCGACTTCGACCAGGTCAACCAGGCCCTGAACGCCACCGCCACCGACCCCGAGAGCATGGCCGCGCGCGGCCTGGCCCTGCGCCAGGTACTGTCGCTGATGATTGCCCAGCGCCGCCCCTCGTATTACTTGTCCAAGGGCCGGGTCGAGTTGGCCGAACTCACCGACTCGCACATTCGCGTGCTTGCCGCCAACAAGGTCATCAATCAGCCGCTGGCCGATGCCGCGCTGGCCAGCAAGGCGGTGTACCGCGACTGGGTAGCGCAGCCAACCATCGTACCGATCATCACCAACAAGGGCATCAGCCTGGCACGCAACCGCCTGTCGGCCATGCTCAACCGCCCGCTGTACGACCTTGACCGCCTTGACCTGTCAGCCACCAGTACCTTGCAGGCCGACCTGCAACTGCAGGTCAGCCAGTACCTGAAAAACCTTGCCGACCCAGAGTTTGCCGCACAGATCGGCCTGATCGGCGAGCGGCTACTCACTGCCAAGACCACCGACCAGGTGAGCTACAGCTTCACCTTGTTCGAGCGCACCGCCGATGGCTCGCGGGTACGGGTGCAGACCGACAGCACCAACCAGCCCTTCGACATCAATGAAGGCAGCAAGCTGGAACTGGGCTCAACCGCCAAGCTGCGGGTACTGACCACCTATCTGGAAATTATCGCCGAGCTGCACGACAAGTACGCGGGCAAACCTGCCGCCGATCTGAAGAAGGTCGAAGTGGCCGAACTCGACCGCATCACGCAATGGTCGCTGGAATGGCTGGCACAGAACAGCAAAAACCAGAGCCTGGACGCCATGCTCGACGCCGCGCTGGAACGCAAGTACTCGGCCAACACCGGCGAAGCGTTCTTCACTGGCGGCGGGATGCATGTGTTCAACAACTTCCGCAAGGAAGACAACAACCGCAACCCGACACTCAAAGACGCACTGCGCGAATCGATCAACCTGCCGTTCATCCGCCTGATGCGCGACCTTGTGCGCTACGTGACTTACCAGCAGCCGTACAACCGCGTGGCGCTGCTCAAGGACGACACCGACCCGCGCCGTCAGGAGTACCTTGCGCGCTTCGCCGACAAGGAGGGCACCAAGTACCTGATGCGCTTCTGGAAGAAGTACCAGCGTAAAACCTCGCAACAACGCCTGGACACGTTCCTCGACAGCATGCGCGTGACCCCACAGCGGTTAGCGGCAGTACACCGCTACCTGTTCCCCGAGGCAGGCCAGGAAACGTTCAACGCATTCGTGCGTGCCCACCTCAACGGTAACAAGAAAGTGTTGGGCAAACTGACCGATGGCCGTCTGTCAGAGATGTACGCTGCTTACGGCCCAGGCAAGTACGACCTGCCCGACCAAGGTTACATCGCCAAGGTTCACCCGCTGGACCTTTGGCTGCTTGGCTACCTGCTGAAGCACCCAAGCTCGACACTGACCGAGATGGTCAATGCCAGCCGTTTCGAGCGCCAGGAGGTATATGGCTGGCTGTTCAAGAGCCGCCACCAGAGCGCCCGAGACAGCCGTATCCGCACCATGGTCGAAATCGAAGCCTTCCTCGATATCCACCAGCGCTGGAAACGCGTGGGCTATCCATTCGACCACCTGGTGCCCTCATTGGCCACCGCCATCGGCAGCTCCGGCGATCGCCCCGCTGCCCTCTCGGAACTGGTCGGGATCATCCAGAACGACGGCATTCGCCTACCAACCCTGCGCATCGATACCCTGCACTTTGCAGCCAATACACCCTACGAGACCAAGTTGATCACAGACCCGGACCGGGGCGTGCGAATTCTGCCGGTCGAAGTGGCACGTGCGCTCAAAGGCGCCATGTCGCAAGTGGTCGACGCAGGTACCGCGCGGCGTATTTCCGGCAGCTTCAAGCTACAGGACGGCACGCCACTGGTGATGGGCGGCAAGACTGGTACCGGTGACAACCGAATCGAAAGCTTCGGCGCCGGCGGCCGGCTGATCGGTTCGCGCTCGCTGAACCGCACCGCCACCTTCGTGTTCTTCCTCGGCGACAACCACTTCGGCACGCTGACCGCCTTCGTGCCGGGTCGCACGGCAGAAGCGTTCAAATTTACCTCGGCGCTGCCGGTGCAGGTGCTCAAGGGCATGGCACCGATCCTCATGCCATACCTGCAGCCAGGCAACCCGAATGAGTGCAAACCGCCACAGGTTGCCCTGCACACACCGCCGCCGACAGGTAACACATCGACTGAGTAGATGATAATCATCAGCATTTAAAGGCTTGTCATTAGATATATCTTGAGTAATATCTTACGATATATCGCAAACGACAGAGCCCTATCCTTATGCGCGAACATCACCCTCATGACCCCTTCGAGCGGCGCCCCGGCCGTGGCGAACGCGGCCCGCGGGTCTTCGCCCCTGGTGACCTCAAGCTGCTGATGCTGGACTTGCTGGCCGAGCAACCCGGCCACGGTTACGACCTGATCCGCCAGATCGAAAACCTGTTCGAAGGCAGCTACAGCCCAAGCCCCGGGGTGATCTACCCCACGCTGAACTTTCTTGAAGAAGCCGAGCTGATCAGCGGCCAGGTGCAGGGCAGCAAACGCCTGTATGCCATCACCGATGCCGGCCGCAGCGCCTTGGCGGATCAGGCGGTAGCCCTGGATGGCGTGCGCATGCGCATCGAGGTCAGCAAACGCGCCCTGCGCGGCCACGACCGCCCACCAGAGATTCATGAAGCAGTCGGCAACCTGCGCCATGCACTGCACATGCACAGCGGCCGCTGGACCGCGGAAGAAATCGAACGGGTCCGTGACCTGCTCAACCATGCCGCCAAGGCTATTGCCTCCGGGCCAACCGAACCTTTCAGGGAGACGCCCAATGAGTGACACCGTTCACCGCGTAAACCATGAGATCCGCCAGCGCCGTCTGCAGGTACTTCGGGTCACCGAGCTGACCCCGCGCATGCGCCGCATCACCTTGGGGGGTGCCGAGCTGCAAGGCTTTACCAGCATGGGCAGCGACGACCATATCAAGCTGCTGTTCGCCGAAACGCCGGAGCAACAACAGGCCATCGAGGCCCGTAATCTGGGTAAGGACGGTGGCGCGCGGCCTACCATGCGCGAGTACACGCCACGGCGCATCGACCTGGTGGCAAATGAGCTGGACATCGACTTCGTGCTGCACGGCGACGGCCCTGCCTCTACCTGGGCCGCACAGGCCACGCCCGGGCAAACCCTGGACATCGCCGGGCCAAGGGCCTCGCTGGTGGTACCGGATATTTTCGACAACTACCTGCTGATCGGCGATGAGACTGCCATCCCGGCAATTGGCCGTCGGCTGGAGGAGTTGCCAGCCGGCCGCCAGGTGCTGGCAGTGATCCAGATAGAAGACGAGCAGGAGCGCCAGCCGCTGCCAAGCAAGGCCCAGGTGGAAGTGATCTGGGTACGTCGCCAAGAGGAAGACTTGTTGGCACTGGTGCGAAACCTGAGCTTGCCGCAAGGCCAGCTGTATGCCTGGGTGGCGCTGGAGAAAGCCCTGACTCGCCAGGCCAAGGCGTTGTTGCTGGAGAAAGGGGTAAAGGAAGACGCGCTAAAGGCTGCAGCCTACTGGCGGGCCAACGGGACCGCCGACGACGAGTGATCGTGATTGCCTGATCTGCCGTCTTCGCGGGCAAGCCCGCTCCTACACTGATCGGGGATGGACGCAAATCGGCGGTTGGACACAAATCGGTTGTTGGCACAGGCCGTTGTAGGAGCGGGTTCACCCGCGAACACCGGCGCAGCCGGTGCCACGCAAAGCGCCGCCTGCGTCGCGGTTTGAACCATTTGATAAGACCAAGCGGTTCAGCCCCGACCACCTCAGAAAAGCTCGACCGCCCACAGCGTATCTACAGGGCGCCACGCCACGTTGTTGCTTACCAACGAAGGTCTCGCTGCCCCGCCAGGGCCTGCGGCCCGAGCCATTGGGCCCCACGCAACAATGGCGTCAACGGCGCTTCAGGCTGCAGCTGGAACACCACCTGCGCCCGGCGCCCTGGCAGGTCGGCATCCACGCCCAGTTGATGTTGCCCTTGCTGCGCTAACTGCCCGCGCAGGTGCCAGCCACTGCGGCAGTCCATTTCCAGCCAGCCGTGCCCAAGGCCTAGTGACCAAGGGTCGCTCAGCGCAAGGTCGGTTACGATCACGCGGCCTTCACTGGCTTGGCATTGGCGCCCTGCCCCTTGCATCTTCAACACACCCTGCCACTGGCCGGCCAGGCGGTAATCCGTCGATACCGTCGCCAAAGTCCCCTTGGCTGATACCTCCAGCCGCCAACGCCAAGGCCAGCCTTCTGCAAGCAACTGCCAGGCCTGGCCCTGGAACCCCACCTGCGCATTCGCCTGCAAGCGCCAGGGCTGCAGCGTCCAGCGCAAAGGCCCGACCGGCCCCCATTGTTGTGCCTGCCCTTGCCAAAGGCTTCCACTGACATCACGTATCGGCAGGCCGGACGCACGCACCAACCACTTGGCCGGAAGCTCGATAAACAGCGTGAGCACGAATACCAATAGCACCCAGGCCATTGCTGCTCTGCGGCTCATGGCTGCACCACCAGATCGAATCGCAAAGCCTTGCCCTGCTGCTCCAGCCCCCATTGCAACGGCAGTGCGCCTTCTGCACGCAGGCTCTGCAGCCAGCCTTGCAGCATGCGCTCATCGGCCACTTGCCCGCGCAGCTGCCAGGCCTTGTCTTGTGTATCGACTTCGGTCAGTTCGATCCCACGGGCCTGGGCCGACTGACGTAGCCGCTCCAGGTTCACACCGGGCCCGCCTTGCAGGCTGGCCGCCTGTTCGGCCAGCGCGCGCCACTGGCCAAGCTCGCGCCATTGCGCAACGCCTTCACGCAGGGCCAGGACGGCCAGCAGCAGAGCGATCAGTCCCCAGGCGAACTTGAAGCGATGACGCTGTAACCAGTCCCGGTTCATGAGGCGGCTCCCAAGTCGAAGATCACCCGGCCTTCTTGAACCTGCACTGTGGCGCCAGCGGCAGCTGCCATATCACGCCATGGCGGCGCATTGCCCTCGCCCTCCAGGCGCAGGTGCCAACGCTGACCATCGAAGCGCACCGCTTGCAGGCGCCAATCAGGGTTGGCACGCAGCCAGGCCTGCAAGCGAGCCTGCAGGTCGTCTAGCTGACGTGTACGCAGTTGCTGCTGCAGTACGCTCTCGCGCAGGCGCTTGAGGGCCTGCGCCGCGTGCCGAGGGCTGGCCTGCTCGCCGGTCACGGCAATGACCTGGCTGCGCCAGAGTTGCGCCTGGCGCCATTGCTGGCTCAACCACAAACCACCCCAAACGGTGGCCAGCATCAGGCAAGCCGCCAGCAGCCGCTGCTGCTGGCGGGACGCCACCGGCAACGAGCGGACTTTGCGGGTGCGTTCGAACAGACCGGGTAATGTGTCGAGCGGCGCAAATACGGTGGGCCAGTTGCCGCTCAGCGACGTCTTGTGCAGCCCTGCCCACGGTGGCTGCGGCACCCCACCCAAGGCATCAGGCCAGGCCAGCCAGTGTTCCTGTCCGTCTTCGGCCAGCCCTTTGTAACAGGACATGCCGGGCATACGCTGCCATTGCCAGGCGCATCCTGGCTCGGGCAGCGGCAGCAACTGCAGCTCCGCCCAGCAGCGCACCACCTGCAAGCCCCAGGCGGCACATTGGCCACGCCAGTCATCCAGCTGCTGACGCGCCACTACCAGCAGGCGAAGGTGCCCGGGTTCACGGGCCAGGCAGGCACAAGCCACCTCATGCGGGGCCTGCAGCAAGCGATCCTCAAGCAACAAAGGCCATTCTTCGCGCTTGAGCCCGGGCGGGGCCGGCACGCGAAAATGGCTGCAGGCTTCGGCAGGCAGAACCAGCGCAACATGGGCCTGCGGGTTGGCCGGTGGCTCACCCTGCCCCTGGCTTTGCAAAATACCCTCCTGGACCAGCGCCCAGTGCCAGACAGCACCCGGGCGCAGCAATAGCCACGCCTGGGCCGGCGTACGCCGCCGCCATTCAAATTTCATGAGCGCCCCCATGGAAGGGCGAAGGTGCAGACATAGGGGGCTCCATCACGCAGCAGTTCCAGACGCACGCCACGGCCTGGGTGCACCGGTTGGTCAGAAGGCCAGGCCAGCCAGCGGCCGCCCTGGTAGTACAGAACGTTCATGGCGCTGACCTGGTCGAGTCGTTCGCGCTGTACCCAGCGTGGGGCGACGGCGGCGTACAAATCCGCCGAGCTTTCCAGCAGCAGGCGCTGCTCACGGGCCTCGAAGCGCAGGCGCTGGCGTTGCAGGCGCGAGCCACCTTCGGCTGCCGGCAGGCCGGTGCTGGCAACCCACAGCAACTGGTTGCTAGCGGGCTGCCAGTCCAGCCAACGACTGGCCAACGGCAGACGCTGGTCGTAGACACGGCGCAGCACCGGGCTGTCGAAGCGCCGCTCCAGCGCCAGGCAAAAGTCCAGCACCGAGGTTTGCTGATTGGTGTGCTGCAGGCGCTCGCGCACCTTCAGCCAGCCGTTGACCAAGGCAGCCAGCATGATGCCAAGCACGGCAGTCAGGGCCAGAGCGACCATCAGTTCGATCAGGGTCAGGCCTGCCTGGTGGCGTTTCATGGGCGCTCCAGAAACACGGTGTACTGGCCCAGTGGCAGGCGCTGCTCGCGGTCGGCGAACAGCTGTAGCTCGCCACGGCGCAGGTCGCGCACGCCGGTGCGGCGCAGTTGCAGTTGCCAGTGACACAGTTGGCCACCTTGCCCAAGCTCGCCGGCTACCTGGTTTTCGGCAGGCCAGTACTGCTCGACGACAAAGCGTGCTTGCAGCTCACGCGCGCACAACAAGCCAAGGCGGTGCTGTTGCAGGTTGTCCTGCACAGCCAGCCGCTGGCGGAGTACCTGGCTGGTGATCACCGCCAGCACGGCAGCGATCGCCAGGGCTACGGTCACCTCCAGCAGAGTGAAACCACGCTGTGTTTGCTTCATGGCACTACCCACATGCCATCGGTGCGGCTCCAGGCCCATTGCTGACTGCCATCGGCCCAGCGCCAGCGCACGCTACCCGACTGCGCCCAGCCATGCGGCGTGAACAGCACGCGCGGTTGCGGGCTGGCCGGCCAGTCCGGGTGCAGGCCCTTGGGCCAGTCGCCGAGCGGCACCGCTTCGACCACCCAGGCATTGGCCTCGCGGCGCACGAACTCCGGGCGCTGGCCATTCCAGCGCAGCCCGCGCAGTTGCCCGGCATGCCGGGCCAGCGCGGCCTGGCCGCGAGTCTCGGCCGCCAATCGTTGCAAGGCCTGGTCGACACGGGCCTGGCCACTGCCGAGCCCGACTACCGCCAGCCCGGTCATCAGCCCGGCGATGGCCAGTACCACCAGCAGCTCGATCAGGCTGAAGCCACGCTGACCGCGCACCGGTTACAGCGCCCAGTTACCCAGGTCGGCATCCTGGCCTTCGCCACCCGGCATGCCATCGGCGCCCAACGAGTACACATCGACCCGGCCGTGTTCGCCGGGCATGCGGTACTGGTAAGGGGTGCCCCACGGGTCTTCCGGCAGGCGACGCACGTAGCCATCACTGCGCCAAGCCCGAGGCAGCGGCTCCTGAGCCGGCTTTTTCACCAGCGCGGCCAGGCCCTGTTCGTTACTGGGGAAGCGCAGGTTGTCCAGACGGTACATGTCCAGTGCCTGCTCCAGGGTGGCCAGGTCGGCCATCACCTTCTGCTTCATGGCCTTGTCCTGGTTGCCCAGCACGCTGGGCGCAACCACGGCGATCAGCAGGCCGATGATGAAGATCACCACCATGATTTCCATGAGGGTGAAGCCGCGTTGGCGGTTACTTCGATGCTGCATGGCAATACTCCTTGTCGTCACAATTGCAGGCCCTGGTTGAGTTGCATGATCGGCAGCAGCACCGCCAGCACGATGAACAGCACCACAGCGCCCATCACCAGGATCATCAGGGGTTCGAACAGCGCCATGGCGGTATCGACCTGGCGGGCAAAGCCGCGCTCCTGGTCGTCGGCCACGCGCTCGAGCATGTCCGCCAGGGTGCCGCTGGCCTCGCCGCTGCCGACCATATTCACCAGCAGCGGCGGGAATTGCTGGCTGGCATCCAGCGCACGGTGCAGGCTTGTGCCGCCCTGCACGTGTTGGCGCACCTGCTCCATGGCCAGGCGGATACGCCGGTTACCGATGGTTTCAGTGGCCACTTGCAAGGCTTCGAGCAGGGCCACGCCACTGCCAGTGAGAATCGCCAGGCTGCGCGCCAGACGTGCGCTTTCCAGCACCTGCAGCAGGCTGCCAATACGTGGCAGGCGCAGCAGCAGTTGGTCGCGACGCAGACACCAGTGCGGTTTGCGCAGCAACCATCCAGCCAGCACGGCAAGCATCAACGCCAGCCCCAGCAACCACGGTCCGGCCTGCACCACCGCCTGGCTCAAGCCGATCAGCAACGAGGTAATCAGCGGCAGACTCTGCCCGGCGTGGGCAAACTGTTCGGTGAGCTTGGGCACGACGAAGGTCATCAGGCCAATGACCACGGCCAGCGACACCCCCATCAGTACCGTGGGGTAGATCAACGCAGTACGGGCCTTGTGTTGCTGGCGTTGCACCTGCTCCAGGTGGTCGGCCAAGCGGGTCAGCACCTGGGCCAGGTGCCCGGAACGTTCGCCGGCCTCGACCAGCGCGCAGTACAGGCCAGTGAACGGTGCGCCCTGCCGGGCCAGGCTGCGGGCCAGGCCCAGGCCTTCGGCCAGCGAGCCGCGCAAGGCCACCAGCACACTGTGCAGGGCGGGCTGACGCAGTTGCCGTTCAAGGGTGGCAAGGGCATCGACCAAGGGAATGCCGGCCCCGGTCAAGGTGGCCAGCTGACGGGTCAGCTCACACAGCTGGGCGCGGCTCAGGCGCTGGCGACGGGGTTGTCGGCTGCCGGCTTCATGACGCTGCAACTGGCGGGCGAACAGGCCCTGCTCGCGCAACAGCTGGCGAGCGTGGCGTTCACTGTCAGCCTGCAAGCTGGCCTTGTGCGATTTGCCGGCGAGGTCAACGGCCTGGTAGCGATAGGTTGGCATGCCTTAGCCCTGTACCACGCGCAGTACTTCGGCCAGGCTGGTCTCGCCGCGAGCAAGGCAATCGCTGGCCATCGCCACCAGGCTTTGGCGCCGATCAGCCAGATGATCCTGCATGGCCAGCTCACTGGCGCCGTCGTACAACAAGCCGATGAGCCCAGCGTCCAGTTCGATAAACTCGTACAGCCCCAGTCGCCCGATATAACCGCTGCCCTGGCACTGCTCGCAGCCCACGGCGTGATAAGTGCTGTCCAGTGCCGCCAGCTCGGGCCACAGCTCGCGCTCGGCGGCCTGTAGCGGGTGCGCCACGGCACAGCTGCACAAACGCCGCACCAGGCGCTGGGCCAGGACGCCGCGCAGGCACGAGGCGATCAGGAAGGGCTCGATGCCCATGTCGCGCAGGCGGGTCACTGCGCCTACCGCGCTGTTGGTGTGCAAGGTCGACAGCACCAGGTGGCCGGTGAGGCTGGCCTGCACGGCGATCTGCGCAGTCTCCTGATCGCGGATTTCGCCGAGCATGATCACGTCAGGGTCCTGACGCAGGATGGCGCGCAGGCCACTGGCAAATGTCAGCCCGGCACGCGGGTTGATGGCGGTTTGGCCAATGCCGGCGATGGCGTACTCCACCGGGTCCTCGACGGTAAGGATGTTGCGGCTGCCATCGTTGAGGCTGTTCAGGCTGGCGTACAGGGTCGTGGTCTTGCCCGAACCGGTCGGCCCGGTGGACAGCACAATGCCGTTGGGCCGCGCCAGGCAACTGCGCAGGCCCTGCAATACCGCTGCCGGCATGCCCAGGTTATCCAGCGCCAGCAGGCTGGCCTGCTTGTCGAGCACGCGCATCACCACCCGCTCGCCGTGGATGCCGGGCAAGGTCGAGACTCGTACATCCACTTCGCGCCCCGCCGCGCGCAAGGTGATGCGGCCGTCCTGGGGCTGACGCTTTTCAGCGATGTCCAGGCGGGCCATGACCTTGATCCGTGATACCAGCATGGCCGACAGCGCACGCGGTGGACGCAGCACCTCACGCAGGTGGCCATCGACCCGCAGACGCACCACCAGGCTCTGCTCGAAGGTCTCGATATGGATGTCCGAGGCGCGCAGCCGCAGCGCCTGGCCGAACAGGCCGTTGATCAGGCGGATCACCGGCGCTTCGTCGTCGCTTTCAAGCAGGTCTTCGATGCGCGGCATCTCGCTCATCAGGCTATCCAGGTCGACCTGGTCGCCGATGCCTTCGATCAGCGCCTCGGTGGCGGCATCGCCGGCCTGGTACAGCTGGCCAAGGCGCTCGTCGAACAGCGCAGGTTCCAGATATTCGAGCAGGCTTGGCTGGCCATGCACACGCAACAACTCCTGCAACTGGGCATTGTCGGCGTCGGGCCGCAGCCATAGCTGCCAGCCCTGCTCTGCCGGGGCCATGGCCACTCCGCTCTGCCGTGCCTGGCGATAGGGCAGCATCACCAGTCACCGCCTTCCAGGCGTGCGCGGCTGGCGGGGAATACCTGCAACAGCCGCGTGCCCTCTGCAAGGTCCGGCAATTGCAGCGGTGTGGTCTGCTGCAGGGTGCGGTACTTGTCTTCACTGAGGCCCGCAAGGCTCGGGCCGTCGCGCAGGATACGCGGGCGGATGAACACCATCAGGTTCTGCTTGGTATTGCGGGTGGCATCGGAGCGGAACAACCGGCCAAGATAAGGAATGTCGCCAAGCAGCGGCACACGCTGGTTGCTGGTACTCAACTCGTCACTGATCAGGCCGCCAAGTATCACCAGGCCGTTGTCCTCGACCATGACCTTGGTCTTGATCTCGCGCTTGTTGGTGATCACGTCGCTGGCCGAGCTGGTGTCGGCAATCGACGACACCTCCTGGACGATGTCCAGGCGCACGCTGTTATCGATATTGATCTGCGGCTTGATGCGCAGCTTCACCCCGACTTCCTTGCGCTCGATGGTCTGGTACGGGTTGGCGTTGTTCTGCGTCACGGAGCCGGTGACGAAGGGCACCTCCTGACCGACCAGGATTGATGCTTCGGCGTTGTCCAGGGTCAGCAAGGTGGGCGTGGACAGCAGGTTGAAGCCGCTCTTGCCCTTCAGCGCGTTGATCAGCATGGCGAAGTTGAAGCCCCCGCCGAAATGGCCGATGCCCGCCGTGGCACCGGTAGTGGTGGACAACAGGTCACCCAGGGCCTCGTTGTCGCCACTGGCGGCGGCCCCGGCAATGCTGGCGATATTCACCCCGTTACTGCCGAAGTTGACGATACCGGCGCCGAACTTCTCGTCGGCGAACAGCCACTGCACACCCAGCTCCTGGGCGCTGCTGTCGGACACCTCGGCGATGATCGCTTCGACCACCACCTGGGCACGGCGAATGTCCAGTTGCTCGACAATGGCCCGGTACGCTGCCAGCTCGCTGTCGGGGCCGACCATGACCACGGCATTGGTACCTTCTTCGTATTCCAGGCGGATGCCCGGGCCACCGGAGGCTGGCATCACCGGCCGGTCCTTGCCCTCTGCCTCACCCGCGCCCTCAGCCGGCACCGCACCTTCCTGGCTGAGCCCTCGCAGCACCTTGACCACTTCACCGGCATTGGCATGGCGCAGGTAGATCACCTGGGTGCTGCCATTGCCCGGTGCCTCTTGAGGGCGGTCAAGCTGGCGCAGCAGGCTGGCGATGCGTTCGAGGTTGCTGCGCCAGTCAGTCACCACCAACTGGTGCGCCGCCGGGTACGGTGTAATAACCCCAACCCGCGGGTCGATCAGCGGTTTGAGGATACCCAGTACCTGTTCGCTGGCGGCGTTGCGCACGTTGAATACGCGGGTGGCCACGCTGTCGCTACCCTCACCCTGCCGCCCGCCCGCCTCCACTGGCACCGGCTCCAGGCGCGCGGCCTGGTCGGGCACGATCTTCACGCTGCCATTGGGCAGGTCGACGGTGGCATACCCCTGGGCGCGCAGTTGGGCCAGGAAGATGTCGTAGATGGCGTCGGCGTCGTGCAGGTCGACAGTGCGCACGGTGACCTTGCCCTTGACCCGGGGGTCGACGATGAAGGTAGTGCCGGTGATGCGCGACACGCTGTCGATGAACTCGCCGAGTTCGGTATCGACGAAATTCACTTCGTACATCGGCGTACCGTTGTCATCGAACACCGGCTCTTGGGCATAGGCCATGGACAAGGCCAGGCTCAGCGCAGCCGCCATGCAGTATCTAACAGGCATCGTTCATCCTTGCCGCTTGAAGCCGGTCACGGCGGGGCGTGGCGGCCAGGGCAGGCGCTCACGCCGCCCCTGGTTGTTGAAAATCAGGCCATCGCTGTCGATGTCCTGCAGCACGATCCCTGGCGCCAGGCGCTGACCGCGGGCCAGGGTGCGCACTTGCTGGCCGTAGCGCAGTACCACCACACTGGCGGCCAATGGCTGGGCCTTGAGGCCGCCGAGGTACTGCAGCGGCAGACGGGTGATGGTGATGGCGCCGTTGTCGGGCGGCGCCTGCCAGTGACCGACCATCAGCCCGGGCAGCGGGCTATCGGCCACCGCAGGTGCCGTGGCCGGGTGTGGCTGCCGGCTCAGCTGCAGCACACACTGCGCAGACAGCCAGCCGGCCAAGGTCAGGCCAGCACCGGTGAGCAGACGCGAGGTGAGCATCACGAGGCCAATTGCCGTGGGTGCCAGCCTGGGTGCCCCTGCACGTAACGCACTTCGGGCAGTTGCAGCGGCGCCAGTTGCCAACCGTCAGGCTGGCGGGCGAGCCAGGCCTCGACCCGCTGCCAAAGTGGCTCGCCGGCCTGGCTTTCGAATTGCAAGCCAAAGGTGCGGCACAGGCCCTGCACCGGCTCCAACCCCGTGATGCGCTTGCCTTGTGGGCTGTAGCTGACGCTCCAGGCCTGGCCCTGCCAGCGCGGCAGGTCCTGGCTGTTGTCCAGCAGCAGCGGGTCACCGAACAATTGTTCAGCGGCGTTTTCCAGCACTTGTTCGACCTGCCTGGCCGGTGCCTCGACCACTGGCGCCGGGTAACCACCGGTAAGGCTGATCAGGTGTTCGCGGGTAATGGGCGCCCCGGCGGACAGCGGGTAGTCGTAACGCAGGCCCGGCAGCAACACGGGCATGCTGCTATCGTCGGCCAAGGCTTGATGCAGCAGGCAGTCCCAACTGCCGCCACGGGTATCGCGGCGCCACAAGGCCTGGGGCGCGCGGGCCAGCGGCTGGTCGAGCCAGGCCGCGTGGCCGGCCCGTTGCTGGCGCAGTTGTGCCTGCAATTGCGCGACACGCAGCTGCGCGGCAGGCGCCAGTTGCTGTTCAAAGGCCGGGAAAAAACGCCCGTCGAACTGCCACTGGCCGGCCACTCGCTGGCAGCGCAGGCGGAAGGCACCGCTGCCCCGGCAGCCGGCAAACAGCACCGGCACGCGCCGACCGCTGGCCTGGGTGACCTCGACCGGAGCCGGCCACAGGTCCTGACCACGGGCACACAACAGCACGTCAATTTGCGGCACCCGTTCAGCCAGCCACAAGCCGGGGCCAGTGCCTGCATCGGCCATGGCCACCACCAGGTCAGCCTCGCGCCGGGCTTGCTCGAATACCGGCAGCAGTGACTGATACCACTGTTTAAGAGAGGCTTTCTGGTCCTGTGCGTACGGGTCGGTCACGCCAACCACTGCAATACGGGCACCGCCGCGCTCGAAAATGTGCAGGCCTTGCACGCCCAGTGCCTGGCGTTGTGCGTCAGCCAGCCCGGCGCCGAGGGTAATGGCGCTGGCCTGGCGATACAGGCCCATGCAGCGTTGCGGCCACAGCACACGCTCGTCGCTGCTGACCCGCGCTTCGATGCCCAACAGCTGGCTGCCTTGCACACCACTTTCGCCCTGGGTCAGGTAGGCCAGGCCACTGCCATTCCAGCCTTGGCCGTTTTCCAGGGTCAGGCTGTTGCCCGCACCGGCCTCGCCACGCAGTTGTTCCAGCAACGCCGCGAGCACCGCATAACCGCCCAGCGGGGCCGTCGTTGCCTGGCGGGCATCGAGCAGCGGCGCCAGTTGCGGGTAGGCGATGCTGGCGCTGCTGCCGGTCATCCAGGGCGCACGGCCCAAGTGGCTGACCGGCCCCAGCCGGGTAGCCGGTACCACCGCCTGGCCAGGCTGGCGGGCATCGAGGGTATCGGCGACGTACAGCAAGTCGAGCCGGGCGTTGCCGCCCTGCTGCCCTGGGAAGGCTGTGCAGGCGCCGAGCAGCGGTGCCAAGGCACCGATACCCATCCAGCCGATCACTTCGCGCCTGCGCACACTGCTCGCCATCGCATCGCCATCCTTATCCACGTCCATTCAGGGTCCCGGATGTTGCGGCGTTGGCATTACAGTTTGATGGCAGAAATCCGACAGAAATTCCAATTCGATCTTTAGATTCCCCATCCAAGAACCGAAAGTTTTAAAAGCTCGTTAACATTTCTGCCAAGGAATCATCACACTTGCGCCTTACAGTCGCGGTTTCTTCCAACTCAGCCAACATAAGGACAACCTGATGAGTCGAGATACCGGCGACAACCT
>Ga0182745_1001502_pt1 | contig 22323 bp, 22 predicted proteins | sample eDN3rd30CKraftBY_FD_128523 | JGI IMG/M metagenome (GOLD analysis project Ga0182745, IMG submission 128523) | Enriched backyard soil microbial communities from Emeryville, California, USA - eDNA 3rd pass 30_C Kraft BY (version 2) (version 2) | ecosystem: Environmental > Terrestrial > Soil >...
CAAGCGCGGGCATGACGGCAGAGGGGGCCGGGAGAGGGGCCGTGCTCGACCATGACGCCCCCTCTCCCGGCTCACTGGCGTTCGCCACCCTCCCCCGCAGAGGGGGGAGGGTTCGCGCGGCGCTTCATGGCCATCCCGATCGAACAAGCGCCGCGCTTCACCGTATCGGGATCACCGGCACAGGGCCGGTGATGACGTGGAGATTGGCATGAAGGGTAGCGTCATCCTGGCACAGTAAGGTGCTAGCTCGCGCCAGGAAACCATTCAGTGTGGCTGTCGCCCGTGCGGCCGTAATAGACGGCGCGGCGGCCGGCGAGCGTGACGAAATAACCGACGCAGCCGGCGGCGGCGATGCGCTCGCAGAATTCCCGGTACTTGATCACCCCGCCCTGGCTGGCCCGGATTGCGGCCTCGACACCCTCGGATGAGAAAGCCTTGGCCGGAGAACTCACGGAGCGACAGGGCACGGTCTCGAACGATCCGTCCGCCTGGTAATAGGTCTTGGTCGCACAGACGAGATCCGCGTGATAGCGCTCGATCCCGATCTCCGAGAGCACCGTGACCACCTCCGGAAATGTGATCCGCTCCTCATCCGAGGCCTCCGTCATCGCGCGCACGACATCCTTCCCACGGGTATCCATGAGGTGCTCCTTTCCACGTTGCAGTTCGCTCGTTGTCCGAAACGGCCGATCCGCTCACGCGACCGGGACGTTTCGCAATCCCTGCCGCCGGACGATCTCCTTCATGGCTGTCTCGATGGCAGTCCATTCGGCGTGGTCGAGATGCCCGAAAAATTCCCTGTCGTTCTCGTCGGCCAGCGCGGCGAGAACGGGCAGCAGGGTGCGGCCCTCCTCCGTCAACGCGAGACGCTGCGCGCGCCGGTCCTCGTCGTCGGCCTTCCGAACCACCAGCCCCTTGGCCGCGAGCCTGTCGACGAGCTTCGAGATCGCCCCCCGGGTCATCCCGAGCCGCTTGGCGAGCTTGTTCGGGGCGACGGCCTTCGCATCGAACAGGTCGCGCATCACGACCCACTCGGCAACGGTGACGTCGTGGACCGCCAGCTTGAGGCTGAAGGCATGCGACACCTGGTTCGAGACGAAGCGCAGCCAATAACCCAGATGAGCCTCCAAAGGGCTCACGGAGGCAGGATCGTTCGGCATCGGCTCCTCATTTGTTGACTAGGAAACTAGATCGATATTGTTTCCTAGTCAACCATATTTCTCCGGCCGGTTCGATGCCCTGGCGAACGAGCGCCGGCCCTAAATCTGGCGGTCGTGGCGTGGGCGCATAGAAACCCTTAATTTCCAACATATTCTCTGGATTTCCAGGCGACTGTCACCTTGCAGAACAAAGCGTGAATATCCATATACTTCCTATGGTTAGCACTCTCGCCACATCCCTGCTGAAACCGGCCCGGAATGCTCCTGTCGAGGAACGGGTCGAGGGCAACTGGCGCGTCTATCCGCTGGAGGGCGCGCTGGAGCTCGACTACATGGATCAGGCCGGCAACCAGAGCCGGCGCTGGCTGATCGCGCGCGAGCTGAAGGTCGGACCGGGCAAGATGCTGCTCGGCGGCATCGATATGGCCGATGACGGCTATCGCGGCTTCAGGGTCGATCGCATCGAGCGGCTGGAGGATGCGGAGACCGGCCTCGTGGTCGACCGCAACATCCTCGACTGGCTCATGAAGCGCGCCGAAAGGCAGGCCCGCGAGCGGCGCAAATATCTGGCCCGCTTCCAACCTGGCGTCTGAAAGACGGTCCGATACGTGCTCGTCCTCTGAGGCCTTCTTAAAGTCCGACTCATCACGTTGCTGATCCCCGAGCCCTCATCCTGAGGGCCGCCATAGGCGGCGTCTCGAAGGACGAGGGCGTCTCCGGTGCTCTCTGGACCCTCCTTCGAGACGGTCGCTGCGCGACCTCCTCAGGATGAGGCGAGAGATCTATGAGCCAGCCTCTCCGGATGAGGGCGGAGATTGATGAGCGGATCTATGGCTAGCAATGGATTGCCGCGTTCTGCGACACAGAGGCCGGTCGCCTCGTTCCCCTTTTCCTTGTGCCGACCTGCCCTTTCTGCAACATAGCAATGATACAAAGTTGCGTTGAGGGATAGAATTGGCGCTGCAATCTCTGTTCCGTCCGCAGGCCGTGACGGCTGCCTCGGGCGAGCATTCGTCCGTGTCGCTGCCGGTTGCGCCGATGTCCTGGCAGGTTTTGGGCGGCTTCATCCTGGCCTGCGTCATCGCGGTCGTGATCTTCCTCGGCACCGCGGAATATGCGCGCAAGGAGACCGCCGGCGGAGCGCTCGTCGCGGCCGGCGGCGCCGTGCGCGTCAGCGCCCTGCGCGGCGGCGTGGTCACCGAGCTGAGGGTGCAGGAAGGCGACCGGGTGGTTGCGGGCCAGCCGCTCTTCACGATCGCCTCGCGCCAGGGGCTCGAGGCCGGCGGCACCCTCGACGGCGCGGTTCTGGCCTCCCTCGACACGCAGATCAGGGTTCTGAAGGAGCAGATCGCGGCGGATCCCGAGCGCGTCGCCAATGAGATCCGGCGTCTCGACGCGACGATCGCCTCCGTGACGACGGAGCGGGAGGCGCTTGGAACCCAGCGCCGTCTCATGGCCGAACGCGTCCAGGTGACGGAAGACAGGCGCGGCACCGTCGCCCGCCTGGCGCAGCAGGGCCATTCCACCCGCACCGCCCTGCAGGAGCAGGACGAGGCCCTGCTCGCCCGGCGGCAGGCGCTGGCCGAGATCGACCGGGACCTCGCCGCGGCGGACAAGGAGCTCGGACAGACACAGCTTCAGCGCGAGCAGCTGCCCGTGCAGCAGGCCGAGCGCCTGGCGCAGCTGCGCCTCAATCTGGCTGACCGGGAACGCCAGAAGGCGGAGGCTCAGGGACAGCGGGCGCAGGTGCTCACTGCTCCCTGACGGCCCTGCAGGTTGCGCCCGGGCAGATCGTCGATGCCAACAAACCGCTCCTCACCCTCCTCCCCGATGGCGCGAACCTCATCGCGGAGCTCTTCGTGCCGAGCCGCGCCATCGGCTTCGTCGCGCCGGGCCAGCAGGTGCGGCTCATGGTCGACGCCTTTCCCTATCAGCGCTTCGGGACGCTCAGCGGCTCGGTCGAGACCGTGTCGCAGGCGGTGCTCTCGCCCGCCGACGTGATCGGCAGGACGGCGCTGACCGAGCCCGCCTATCGCGTCACCGTGCGCCTCGACAGGCAGGCCATCGACGCCTTCGGACGCGAGGTGCCGCTCCAGCCCGACATGACGCTCAAGGCCGATATCGTGCTCGAAGGCCGCTCCCTCGTCGCGTGGCTGTTCGAGCCGCTGATCAGCGTCCGGGGGCGGATGTGAGGATCGCCGCCTCCCTCGATTATTTCGGCGCCCCGCGCCTGCCGGCGATCATCCAGTCGGAAGCCGCCGAATGCGGCCTCGCCTGTCTGGCCATGGTAGCGACCTATCACGGGCGCGAGGTCGACCTCATGGCGCTTCGCCGCCTGTTCTCGATCTCGCTCAAGGGCGTCACCCTCAAGGACGTGCTCGTCATGGGCCGCCGCCTCGGCATGACCGGGCGGGGCCTGCGGCTTGAGCCCGAGCAGCTGGGGCGGATCAAGCTGCCCTGCATCCTGCATTGGGACATGAACCATTTCGTGGTGCTCAAAGAGGTCGCCGCCCGCAAGGTGACGATCCACGATCCGGCGCTCGGCGTGCGCACGCTCACCCTCGACGAGGTCGGGACGCACTTCACCGGCATCGCGCTCGAGCTGACGCCGACGGAAGGGTTCGAGCGCAGGAAGGAGACATCCCGTCTCAGCCTCACCGCCCTGTGGGGCAGGATGCGGGGCGTGAAGCGGGCGCTCGCGCAGGCGCTGGTGCTCTCCGCCGTGCTGCAGCTCGCGGTGCTCGCAGCACCCTTCTACATGCAGCTTGCCGTCGACGAGGCGGTGATGAAGGGCGACCAGGGCCTTCTGACCGCGCTCGCGCTGGGCTTCGGCCTGCTCATGCTGATCCATATCGGTGCCGAGTGGCTGCGCTCGCACGTGCTGCTGTTCTTGGGCAGCGCGCTCAATTTCCAGATCGGCGCGAACCTGTTCCACCATCTCGTACGCCTGCCACTCGCCTGGTTCGAGAAGCGACATATCGGCGATCTCGTCTCGCGCTTCCGCTCGGCGGAGCCGATCCAGCGGCTGATCTCGGAAGGGCTCGTCGCCGCCTTCGTGGACGGCGCCATGGCGACGCTGACGCTCGTCATGATCCTGATCTACAGCCCAAAACTCTCCGGCATCGTGTTCGCGGCGCTCGCGCTCTATGCGCTCCTGCGCTTTGCCCTCTATCGCTCCTTGCGCCAGCGGCAGGAGGAGATGATCGAGGCGGCCGCCAAGGAGCAGACCACCTTCATCGAGACGGCACGGGCCATCCAGAGCATCAAGATCTTCGGCCGCGAATCCGATCGCGAGGCCGTGTGGCAGAACCGCTATGCGGAATCGATCAGCCGCTCGATCCGTCAGGGCCGCTTCACCATCGGCTTCAAGACCGCGAACGATGTGATCTACGGGCTCGAGAACGTGCTCGTGGTCTGGCTCGGCGCCAAGGCGATCATGGCGAACGACATGACCATCGGCATGCTCTACGCCTTCATGGCCTACAAGGAGCAGTTCCTTTCCAAAGCCACCAACCTGATCGAGACCGGCATCCAGTACCGCATGCTCGATCTCCATCTCGACCGCCTGTCCGACATCGCGCTCACGGAGCGGGAGGAGGATTCTCACGCGGAAAGCCTCGTGGCGCGGCCGGTCGTGGGAGCGCTCGAATTACGGAATGTCAGCTTCCGCTATGCCGACACTGAGCCGGAGGTTCTGTCAGGCGTCGCGATGAAGGTCGCAGCCGGCGAGTTCGTCGCCATCACGGGCCCATCGGGCGGGGGCAAGACGACGCTGCTCAAGGTCATGCTCGGCTTGTTTCAACCGCTGGAGGGCATGGTCCACATCGACGGCACGCCCCTCGCGCATCTCGGCCGTCAGGCCTTCCGCTCGCAGATCGGCGTGGTGATGCAGGACGACCAGCTGCTTTCCGGCTCCATCGCCGAGAACATCTGCTTTTTCGATGCGAGCCTCGATCTCGAATGGATGCGCGAATGCGCCAGGATCGCCGGGATCGACGACGAGATCATGGCCATGCCGATGAACTACAACACCCTGATCGGCGACATGGGAACCGCCCTCTCGGGCGGCCAGCGCCAGCGGGTGCTGCTCGCCCGGGCGCTCTACCGCCGCCCGCGCATCCTGTTCATGGACGAGGGCACATCGCATCTCGATCTCGACAAGGAGCGCGAGGTCAACCGGGCCCTGGCGGAGTTGAAGATCACGCGCATCGTCATCGCCCACCGCCCGGAGACGATCCGGGCTGCGGACCGGATCGTCGTGCTGCGCGAGGGCCGGGTCTCCCCGCCCCTCGGTGGCGAGACGCTGGCCTTTGCCGATGCAGCGTGGAACCCGCCTGGAGGCACCGGCCCCGGCAGATCGTGACATGAACCGGTCGTTACATGAAAAAGGCGCGGCTGGTGCAAGCCGCGCCCGTCCTATTCCGGTTGGACCGGGTCGGACTTAGTAGAGAATGACGCGACGTCCGCCGCCGACCTCTGCGAGTTCCTTCTCGCTGAGCTCGATCGGGGCGTCGTCCTTCATCGCTTCACTGGTCTTCATAAAGACCTCCCCCACTCATTGGTGCCGTGAGGCATCCCCTGGCAAAGGGCCAGTGCAACACAATAACAATATTTTAACCCTGAGAGTCAATTGATTTTACCTTAGCCCAGAACATTTTCCGCTTCGTCCATGCCTGGACTCGCGGCGCCCGACGGGATCGGTTATGAACGATCCATGGACCTGATTGCCTCCTCCGACGCTCTGGCCGCCGCCTGCCGCAGCCTCAGCCAGCACCCTTTCGTGACCATCGACACGGAATTCCTGCGCGAGACGACCTATTACCCGAAACTCTGCCTCATCCAGATGGCGGGATCGGACCCGGGCGAAGCCTATCTCATCGATCCCCTGGCCGATGGGCTGGATCTTGAGCCCTTCATGGCGCTCATGGCGGATCCGAACGTGGTGAAGGTCTTCCACTCCGCCCGGCAGGATCTGGAAATCGTCTGGAATCTCGGCGGCATCGTGCCCTCGCCGCTGTTCGACACCCAGGTCGCCGCCATGGTCTGCGGCTATGGCGACTCGGTGTCCTACGAGCAGCTCGTCAACGACCTCGCCAAGGCGAAGATCGACAAATCCTCCCGCTTCACCGACTGGTCGCGCCGCCCTCTCACCGATGCGCAGCTCACCTACGCGCTGTCCGACGTGACCCATCTGGTGAAGGTCTATCAGGCGCTGCTCGCCGAACTGGAGCGTAACGGCCGTCTCGAATGGCTCACCGAGGAGATGGCGGTCCTCACCTCGCCCGAGACCTATCAGGCCGATCCGGACAATGCCTGGCGCCGCCTCGCCGGACGCCTGCGCAAGCCGCGCGAGATCGCGGTGCTGATGGAGATCGCCGCCTGGCGCGAGCGCGAAGCGCAGAGCCGGGACGTGCCGCGCGGGCGCATCCTCAAGGACGACGCGGTGATCGACATCGCCACCTCCGGTCCGCGCAGCGTCGAGGCTTTGGGCCGCCTGCGCACCATTCCCAACGGCTTCGAGCGCTCCCGCACCGGGGCCGAGATCCTGGACGCGGTGGAGCGGGCGCTGTCCCGCGATCCCGCCACGATCCCGGTTCCCGAGCGCAGCCGCGGCCGCGCCAATACCGGCTCCGTCGTCGATCTGCTGAAGGTCCTGCTGAAGGCGGTCGCCGAACAGGAGGGCGTCGCGCCCAAAATCATCGCCACTGTCGAGGAGCTCGAAGCCATCGCCGACAGCGACGGCGCCGACGTCCCCTCCCTCCACGGCTGGCGCCGCAAGCTGTTCGGAGACAAGGCCCTGGCGCTCAAGAACGGCCAACTCGGGCTGGTGTTGGAGCGCGGGCGGGTGAAGCTCAGGACGATTACCGAGGCCTGAAGCCTCAAAGAAACCCCTTCAGCCTCAGCAGCCCCAGCGTCGCCACGGTCGCGGCGTCCTTGATCGCGCCGCCGGAGATCATCGCCAGCACCTCGTCGATGGGGAAGGCGCGGCTGATCATGTCCTGTTCGGAATGCTCGCGGCGGGCCTCGCCCTGCCGCAGGCCCTGGGCGAGATAGATGTGAAAGCCCTGGTTCGAGTAGCCGTAGCATTCGAACAGATGGCCGACGGGCCGCATGATCTCCGCCGTCAGCCCCGTCTCCTCGCGCAGCTCGGCCCGGGCGAGTTCCAGCGGGTCGATGCCGGGCGCATTCTCCCAACCGCCCTGCGGCAATTCCCAATAGCGGCCCTTCACCGGATAACGGTACTGCTCCACCAGATGGATCATGCCGTTCTCGACGGGGGCGATGATCGCGAAATCGGCCTTCTCCACCACGCCGTAGATCCCGGGCGTGCCGTCCTGAAGGACGATCGCGTCCTCCCGCAGGCGCATCCAGCGGTTCTCGTAGACGATGCGCGTCGCAGTGGTTCTGATGTTCGGCGCCATGGATCCCCCATACAAGCAAATGGCCGGGCTATCGCCCGGCCACGCTTATACACCGATTGTCGGGTCCGATGCTCTACCGCCCGAAGATGCCCTTGAAGAACTGGGCCATCTTATTGTGCTTCTTCTTGCGGTCGACATCCGCCTGACTCTTCACCCAGGCGATCTGGACCACGCGCCGCTCGCCGGCGAAGGGCAGATGGCCGTGCCAGGAATTGTCGGAGCGCAGGAAGGCGAACATGGTGCCCATGACAGGCGGCACTTCGAGCTTGAAGCGGTCGTAGTTCTTCTCGTCGTAGAGAACCCGCAGGCGGCCTCCCTCGCCCTGCTCCCACTCGTCGTTCATGTAGACGAGCATGGTCATGACCTTGGACGGGCCGTCCGTGTGGATTGCGCCGTATTTCGGCTGCGACCGCTTCATGATGGTGGTCAGGCGCGGATATTGATGGAGATCCAGTCCGAATTTCTTCGACAGCTCTTCCGTCAGTTCAGGGCCCTCGAGCTCGTCGATGAGCTGCTTGAACCGGCCATGCAGCTTGACCTCATCGACGGTCAGGTAGCCGGGCTTGTCGATGGCCGGGAAATCCCGTCGCAGGTCATCGATCTTGTCCTGCTTCAGAAGGTTTGCTGCCAGCACATAATCATAAGGTTCGTTCGACCGCTCCGCGTTCCGGACAGCAGTCAGATCGATCAGTTCCATGGGCGTCCCCCGAGGCTAAGCTCTATGGGCGCGCAGGGTAACGAAAAGTCGTCCCCTGTAAATCAGGATCTTCACGGAAATTTTATCGCACCCGCCAACCGGCAGGCGCGGTCTCAATGGATCTCGATGACCGGCTCCATGTTGAGGAGCTTGCCGAGCCCCCTCAGGCGGCTGGCGAGGCGCTCGTTGGCGAGCGGTTCCAGATGTTCCGGCAATTGCAGAACCACCTGGTTGCCGCGGGCGAGGAGCGGTGCCCGGGGCAGAACGCCCTCCATGGCGACCGAGACCGGATAGGCGACACGCATCAGCGCGGCCAGGAGGCGAGCGCGCTCCAGAAGCCGGGGGCCGGCGAGGGTCTTGATGCGCGAGCTCACCTTGTCGGGCGAAAGGCCCTCGTGCCGGAAGAAGATCGACAGGGCGAGATAGGCGCGGCCCGGATGGTCGAGCCCGGCGAAGGCGCCGTAGGCGATGAGGTTGAGGCTCTGCTCGCCCCGGTAGTCGGGATGGGCGCGCCAGCCGATATCGGCGAGCAGGCAGGCCGCGCGGCGCAGGCGACTGTCATAGACCGTCTCCGGCAGGTTCAGGCTGCGGATGAACGCCTCGGTCCACTGGCACATCTCCTCCCCATGCCGGGGCGAGCGCGAGCGCAGGAGATTGAGGTCGCTCGCGGCCGCGATGAGAGGATCGCGCTCCCGCACCTGCGGGTCGAGCTTGTCGAAGAGCACGCCCTCGCGCACGCCGAAGGCGGAGATCGCCACCTCCTTCGGTTCCCCGAGGCGGATGATCTCCTCCAGCACGATGGCGCCGTAGGCGAGCAGCGGCCGGCGGGCTTCGGAGACACTCTCGATGTCTTTGAGCGTCTTGGAATCCGCTTCCTCGACAAGGCGCAGGAAGTCGAGACCGTCGTCGGGATCGATGACGTAGCCGTGCATGACATGGAGCGGATAGTCCCGCGCCGCCTGATGCAGCCGCGCCAAGGCGCGCCATGTGCCTCCGACCGCATAGAAGGTGCGTCCGTGCAGGTCTTCGAGGTATTCCGGAGCCCGTTCAAGGGCTTCGCGCACGATCTTCTGAGCCCGCTTCAACGAGCCGCCGCTGACATCCTGCAGGGCGAGGCCGCCGAGCGGCATGGTGATCCCCTGCCCGACCTGGGCGCCATGGACGTCGACCAGCTCCAGGCTGCCGCCGCCCATGTCGCCGACCATGCCATCGGGCGCATGGAAGCCGGCGATGACGCCAAGCGCGGAGGCCCGCGCCTCCTCGGCGCCGGAGAGCAGGCTGATCGGCTGGCCGCAGGCCTTCTCCGCGGCGGCGAGGAAGGCCGGGCCGTTCGAGGCATCGCGCGCCGCCGCGGTGGCGAGCACGAAGATATCCGAGACGTTCATGGTCTCGCAGAGAACGCGGAACCGGGCGAGCGCGCGCAGGGCCCGGTCGACCGCATCGTCGTCGAGGCGGCCGGTGGTCGCGACATGGCGGCCGAGGCCGCAGAGGACCTTTTCGTTGTAGATCGGCGTGACGGCCCGGGTCAGACCCTCATAGGCTACGAGGCGGACGGAGTTCGAGCCGATATCGATGATGGCGACGGGACGGCCGAGCTTGAGCCGTCCGGGAGCATCGAAGCTGAGGGCCGGCATGTCAGCGTTGCCCGCGCTTGGCGAGCGCCTTGGGACTGGAGGTCTTGAGGGATTTGCCACGGCCAGACAGACTTGGGTTTGTCATGAAATACTTGTGGGCGTTGAATGGTTCCTCGCCCTTGGCCGGCACGACCCTCTGGCTCGAGCCGTCGGGAAGGACGTTCCAGCTCTGCTCGTTGTCGAGCAGGTTCGCCAGCATGATCTGATCGAGCACCTGCTGGTGCACCGTTGCGTTGACGATCGGCATCAGCGCCTCGACCCGACGGTCGAGATTGCGCGACATGAGATCGGCGGAAGAGATGTAGACATGGGCCTTCTGGTTGGGCAGCCCCTGCCCGTTGCCGAAGGCATAGATCCGCGTGTGCTCCAGGAACCGCCCGACGATGGACTTCACCCGGATGTTCTCCGACAGGCCCTTGATGCCCGGACGCAGGCAGCAGATGCCGCGCACGATGAGGTCGATCTGCACGCCTGCGGAACTCGCGTCGTAGAGCGCGTCGATGATGTCGGCGTCGACGAGGGAATTGCACTTGCACCAGATCGAGCCGGGCCGCCCGGCCTTGGCGTGCTCCACTTCTTCGGCAATGTGCTGAAGCAGGCGCTTCTTGAGGTTCAGCGGCGAGACCGCCATGCGCTCGAGCTCCGCCGGCTCCGCATAGCCCGTCACGAAATTGAAGATGCGCGACACGTCCCGCCCGATCACCGGATCGGCGGTGAAATAGGACAGATCGGTATAGATGCGCGCGGTGATCGGGTGGTAGTTGCCGGTGCCGACATGACAATAGGTGATCAGCTGGCTGCCCTCGCGGCGCACCACCATGGACAGCTTCGCATGGGTCTTCAGCTCGATGAAGCCGAACACCACCTGCGCGCCCGCGCGCTCGAGATCGCGCGCCCAGCGGATATTGGCCTCCTCGTCGAAGCGGGCCTTCAGCTCCACGAGCGCGGTGACGGACTTGCCGGCCTCCGCCGCCTCTGCCAGCGCCGCGACGATCGGGGAGTCCGATGAGGTGCGATAGAGCGTCTGCTTGATCGCGACCACGTTCGGATCGCGCGCGGCTTGGCGCAGGAACTGCACCACCGCGTCGAACGACTCGTAGGGATGATGGACGATGATGTCCTTCTCGCGGATCGCGGCGAAGCAATCGCCGCTATGCTCGCGGATGCGCTCCGGGAAGCGCGGATTATAAGGCTTGAACTTGAGGTCCGGCCGGTCGAGCGCCACGAGCTGGGACAGGTCCCGCAGGCCCATCATGCCCTCGACGACGAAGACCTCGTCCTTGGACACTTCCAGTTCCTCGGCCACGAAGAGGCGCAGGTCCTCCGGCATCGCCGCCTCGACCTCAAGGCGGATCACGCTTCCGCGCCGGCGCTGCTTGAGCGCGGTCTCGAACAGGCGCACCAGATCCTCGGCCTCTTCCTCGACCTCGATATCGGAATCGCGGATCACCCGGAAGGCACCCTGCCCCTGCACCTGGTAGCCGGGAAAGAGCCGGCTCGTGTAGAGCACGATCATCTGCTCGAGCGCGATGAAGCGCGTGGCGCCGGTTTCCGCGAAATCCGGCAGGCGGATGAAGCGCTCCGCCCGCGACGGCAGGCGGATCAGCGCGTTCAGCACCTTGCCGTCGCTCTGGCGCACGAGTTTCAGCGCGATGGATGAGCCGAGATTGGGAATGAACGGGAAGGGGTGCGCCGGGTCGATGGCCAGCGGCGTCAGCACCGGGAACACGTGGCTGAGGAAGTAATCCTCGAGCCAGGAGGCCTCGGCCTTCGTCAGGCCCGTGCCTTCCGTGAGAACGATCCCCTCCTCCAGCAGCGCGTCGCGCAATTCGCGCCAGCGCCGCTGCTGGTCCGAGGCGAGGTTCGAGACGGCGACCGAAATCTTCGCCAGCTGCTCCTGAGGCGTGAGTCCGTCCTGCGAGAGCGTCGCAACGCCCGAGCGCACCTGCCCGATCAGGCCGGCGACGCGGACCATGAAGAACTCGTCGAGATTGTCCGCCGAGATAGACAGGAACCGAAGCTGCTCCAGGAGCGGGTGGCTGCGGTTCGAGGCCTCCTCGAACACCCGCCGGTTGAACTGCAGCCAGGACAGCTCGCGGTTGATGTAGCGCTGCGGGAATTTCCGCAGCACCGCGCCGTCGAGTTCGATATCCGGCGGCGCCTTCGGCAAGGGCGCCTCGCTGATGGTCTCGACCTCTTTCAGGGCAATCGCGCTGCGCACTTCGATCTCCGCCGCATCCTTCTTCGGCGTCCGTTTTGCTCTGGGCTTCGTGACGGTTTCACGACGGTTCGACAACAGGGCGTTGGTCTCGGGCTTCACTCGTTCTCTTCCGTTTCCTGCGCGGCGCCAAGGATCTCCGCCGCGATGGCGCGCGACACGCGCCGACCACGGCTCAGGGCCTCCCGGTCGAGAAGCGCCACGAGGTCGGATGCCTTCGCCAGCGACCGTTCGATCCGCAGAGCAATATAGTCGACAACGGAGGTGTCGACCACGAGTTGCCTGTCGACGAACAGCTTCACCAGCACCGCCTTGAGGAGCGCATCGTCCGGCGCCTCGAGCGATACGCTCGGGGCAAGGCGCAGGCGCGAGAGCAGATCGGGCGTTCTCAGGGACCAGCGGTCGGGCGTCGTCTCGCTCGTGATCAGCAGGAAGGCCTTCTTCTCCCGGGCGAGGTTGAGCAGATGGAACAGGGCCGCCTCGTCACGCTCGCCGCGATCCATGTCCTCGATGGCGAGAGCGCCGTTCGACACGAGATGCGGGACCTTGTCCTGCGTGATCGATGACGCGTCGATGGTCCAGGCATGGGCGTTCGTCGCCCAGATCGAGGCGAGATGGCTCTTGCCGCTGCCGCGGGGGCCGATCAGCAGCAGGATCGTGTCGGGCCAGTCGGGCCAGCTCTCGATAAGCCCGTAGGCCTGTTCGTTCGACGGACTGACGAGAAAATCCTCGGCGCCGAAACGAGGGTCGAGGGGGAGATCGAAGGCAAGCTGCTTGGGCGTCTCACGCATCGAGATCGGCCTTGCGGTCGGTCTCGATCTCGATCCGCGTCACCGGCGGCAGGATCATCGCATCCGTGCCGCGATAGAGGGGGCTTGCCAGATATTGCCGCAGGGCAAAGCGCGCGATCACGCCGATGGCGGCGGCCAGCGGAACCGCCAGCAGCAGGCCGACGAAGCCAAAGAGCACGCCGAAGGCGAGGAGCGCGAACATCAGCCAGACCGGGTGCAGGCCGACGGAATCGCCCACCAGCTTCGGCGACAGGATGTTGCCTTCCACGAACTGGCCGAAGACGAAGATGCCGAGCGTCGCGGCGATCATGGTCCAGTCGGGCCAGAACTGCACGATGGCGACGCCGACGGAGAGAATGAGGCCCGTGAGCGAGCCGACATAGGGGATGAAGCTGAGAAGCCCCGCCGTCATGCCGATGAGCGCCCCGAAATTGAGCCCGACGAGGGCGAGGCTCACGGCATAGAACGTGCCGAGGATGATGCAGACCAGCGCCTGGCCCCGGACGAAGCCGGCGATCGCCCGGTCGATGTCTCGGGCGATGGTGCGGATCGTCTCCCGATGACGCATCGGCATCCAGGAATCGACGGTGCGCACCATGCGGTCCCAGTCGACGAGCATGTAGAAGGCCACCACCGGCGTCACCACCAGCAGGGAGAAGATGCCGATCAGCGCCTGCCCGCCCGACCACAGGCCCTGGAGGAAGGCGGTGATCCAGGCGATGCCCTGGCTGATGAGGTTTCCGAGCGAGGTCGGCGCGTTGGGCAGCGCATCCTCGAGGCCGAGCCTGCGCACCAGCGGCCCCAGTTGCTCGCTGCCCAGTTCCTGAAGCCTCGTCACGTAGCCCGGCAGCCTCTCCACGAAAGCGCCCACCTGCTGCGCCGCGAAGGGGACCAGGATCATGAGGGAAATGATGAGGACCAGGACGAAGAGAACCAGGATCAGCAGGCTGGCCCCGAGGCGTCCGACGCCGACCTTCTGCAGCCGGTCGGCCAGGGGGTCGAGCAGATAGGCCAGCGCGAAGCCCGCCACGAAGGGCAGCAGGATACCGCGCAGCAGGAACAGCAGCAGCACTGCGACGACCAGCGCCGCTATCCAGAACCCGATCTGCCGTTGGACCGTCATCGGTACTCCATACCCCAAAATCTGGCCTTCAGGTGGTCATGTGCCTCAGCCAGCCCCCGAGATAGGCACCCGCAGAGGCTATGGTCAAGGCAGCGACCAGGAGCATGGCGACGTCCTCGAGCCCGGCGAGTTGTGCGCCGAAGGCATTGGCGGCGAGCGCGTAGGCCGCGAATGCGATCTGGGCGGCCGTGTTCAGCTTGCTCACGAGGAGCGGCTTGATCTCGACCGGGCGGCTCATGACCCAGGACAGAAGCACCGCGGCCACGATCATCACGTCCCGCGATACGACGATGATGGCGAGCCAGCTCGGGATGGCGCCGACGATGGCGAGCGTCACGTAGATCGAGACCAGCAGCGCCTTGTCGGCGATGGGATCGATATAGGCCCCGAACTCGCTCTTCTGGTTGAAATTCCGGGCGATGAACCCGTCGATCCCGTCCGAGATGCCCGCCACCACGAACAGGATGAAGGCCGTGCTCCACTGCTGCTGCATGATCATGACGATCACGAAGGGCACGATGATCAGGCGGCCGATGGTGATGATGTTCGGAATGGTCATCGGGCCGATGATGGCCGGTCGGGGGCCGGAGTTCAATCCGGTCGGCCGGGGGTGGGGATAACGGTCACCAGAGCGGTTATCCCGGGTGGCCCGGGCCACCCGGGATCGGGGACAGGATGTGGCGCAGGTTCACCTCTCCCGATGAGAGAGGCAGACGTGCTGGCTGGCTTACCCATTCACCCAGCCACACCATTCCTGCCTCCCCGCAGGGCAGGGAAATACGATCTGAGTTGGGTGCAGCGAAGAGTGCAGTTCTCAACATTCAAAGCAGATGCTCTATGTTATAAAGTGAGAACGGCAGGACTAAGCCCTTCATGACCCTTCGACTTGCAATCAAAGCGATCTTCATCCTTTTCCTTACTCTACCTGCAGTCTCTCCTGCATCGGCATGCAGGGGTGACTGGTTTGACGAGCAAGAATCGGCTCCGCTCGTTCGAGACGTTCCCTTTCCGGATGTGATTGAAAGCTTACCACGGAGGACTATGCGGATACCCACATCCACATGTGGTCCCTCCAAACATCGGTTTAGTATTTTGTATGGCGATAAGAACGTCGAATGGGCGGAAATCATAATCTCCGACCGGCTAGAGATAGCCGACCGGAGTGGCAACTTAACGGCTGCACCTAGAGAGAATCCTCAGGTTCTTTCAGAAATTGGTCAGAAGCTCGCCAAGATCAAATCTAATTCACATGAAACAGTAACGCTTTTATCGACAGAGATCGACGGATTTGCCGGGCTTGCTTTTCTTACCCGCAAGGACGCTGGAGCAGAATTCAAGACATTCTTCCTCCCACTTTCAATACCATTAAAATCTATTAGCATCGAATACAATACTTACGATTTCAACGATGCAGAAAGCAGAGCTTTAAATTTCAGGAACACCTATATTAATCGAATAATGTCTTTCATTGCGAAAGAGGGCACACCTGCCAGCACCCGCTAAGCCGTTTCTCTGAAAAGCATGAGTGTTCACATTGGACCTCGCAGTATTCTACCATTAGGTTGCTTCATCGACGCCCTATGTCTTGAATATCTTATTTCAGCTCAAGCTCAGCACTCCCGTATCACCCCAAGATGGAGGTGAGATTAGATGGTAAGTTGCTGAATCCCCTTGCCTCCCGCCCCCTCCCGCCTTACTCCCCACCGCAACACGGGGTGAGCCATGACGACCGAGAAGCAGAGTAACGGCCTGACCTATGCCCAAGCGGGTGTCGACATCGATGCCGGCAATGCCATGGTCGACCAGATCAAGCCTCTGGTCCGCGCGACGCGCCGGCCCGGGGCCGATGCGGAGATCGGCGGGTTCGGCGGGCTCTTCGATCTGAAGGCCGCCGGCTTCAAGGACCCGATCCTGGTCGCCGCCAATGACGGCGTCGGCACCAAGGTGAAGATCGCCATCGACACAGGCATCCACGATACGATCGGCATCGACCTCGTCGCCATGTGCGTGAACGACATCATCGTCCAAGGCGCCGAGCCCCTGTTCTTCCTCGATTATTTCGCCACCGGAAAGCTCTCGCCGGAGGTCGGCGTCTATATCGTCAAGGGCATCGCGGAGGGCTGCCTCCAGGCCGGCTGTGCGCTGATCGGCGGCGAGACGGCGGAGATGCCCGGCCTCTACGCCAAGGGCGATTACGACCTTGCGGGCTTCGCCGTCGGTGCCGCCGAACGCGGGACGCTGCTGCCGAAAGACGTCGGCGTCGGCGACGTGCTCATCGGCCTGCCCTCCTCCGGCGTCCATTCCAACGGCTTCTCCCTGGTGCGCCGGATCGTCGAGCATTCCGGCCTTGCCTGGGACGCGCCCGCTCCCTTCGCTTCCGGCAAAACCCTGGCCCAGGCCCTGCTGGAGCCGACGCGGATCTACGTGAAGGCGCTGCTCGAGGTGATCAGAGGCGGCGAGGGCATCAACGCGCTCTGCCACATCACCGGCGGCGGCTTCCCGGACAACATTCCGCGCGTCCTGCCCGACGGAATCGGCGTGCGCCTCGATCTCGACGCCATTGCCGTCCCGCCCGTCTTCGGCTGGCTCACCAGGACAGGCGGCGTGGCGGAGGCCGAGATGCTGCGCACCTTCAATTGCGGCATCGGCATGATCGTGGTGGCGAGCGCCGACAAGGCGGATGACGTCATGGAGGGTCTGCGCCGGGCTGGCGAGAGCCCGGTGCGCATCGGCGAGACCATCGCGCATTCGGCGGGCGAACGCGTGCAGACCTCGGGCTCCCTGAAGCTCTGATGACGCGCCGCCGCGTTGCCATCCTGATCTCGGGCCGCGGCTCGAACATGGTCTCCCTCATCGAGGCCGCGAGCCACCCGGATTTCCCGGCCGGGATCGCCCTCGTCCTGTCGAACCGGCCCGACGCGGCCGGACTCGATCGGGCAGCAGCGGCCGGCATCGCAACGGCCGTCGTCGATCACAAGGCCCATCCGACCCGCGAGGATTTCGAGCAGGCGATGGAGGCCGAGCTCAAGGCGCACGATATCGCCTTCATCTGCCTCGCCGGCTTCATGCGCGTGCTGACCGACGGTTTCGTGGAGCGCTGGTCAGGCAGGATGATCAACATCCACCCGTCTCTCCTGCCGCTCTACCGCGGCACCCAGACTCACCGGCGGGCGCTCGAGGACGGCGTGCTGGTGCATGGCTGCACGGTGCATTTCGTGGTGCCGGAACTCGATGCAGGCCCGATCATCGCCCAGGCCGCCGTGCCTGTGGTGCCAGGCGATACGGCTGAGAGCCTCGCCGCACGGGTGATCGTGCAGGAGCACGTGCTCTACCCGAAGGCTTTGCGCATGATCTGCGACGGGACCGCGCGGCTGGACAATGGGCAGGTGGCCTTCACACGCGGCTGGGAAGCAAGCGGCACGCTGCATTCGCCGGGCTAGCGGATGGCCTCGACCAGCGCCGCATCCGGAAAACAGGTCTCGTCACGCCGGCTCTTCGCCTGCCATTGGCCGATGGCGGTGCGGGTGGCGAAGCCGACGAGGCCGTCCACCTTGCCGACATCGTAGCCCTGCCCCTTCAGCCGCTCCTGCATGGCCTGGATATGGCCGCGCCTCAGGCTGTCCACCGGCCGCCACTGGCCCGCAAAGGCCGAGGCGCCGCGCATGCGGTCGGCGAGGTGGCCGATGAAGAGCGCGTAGAGATCGGATTCGTTGTACTGCTTGAGCACGTAAAAGTTCTCGGAGACCAGGAAGGCCGGTCCCAGGCGGCCTGCAGGCATCACCAGGAAGGCGGTCGCATTGCCGCTCCAATCGGGCAGGACGTCGCCGCCGACAGGCGTCACGCCGAGTTGCCGCCATTCCTGCATGGGCCTGCCCTGCCGTGGGCCTTCGAGCGTGCAGGAAACGGCCTGCGGCAGGCTCACCTCGACACCCCAGGGCACATCCGGTTTCCAACCGTGCTCGCGCAGGTAATTCGCGATGGAGGCGAGGCTGTCGGGCACCGATTTCCAGACATCCCGCCGCCCATCCGCATCCGCATCGACGGCGTAGCGCAGGAATTTTGATGGGAGAAGCTGCGGCTGTCCCATGGCGCCGGCCCATGACGACAGCAGGGTCTCGCCGGAAAAATGATCCTCTTCGAGTATCACGAGAGCCGCGAGCAGCTCCGGGTAATACAGCGCGCGGCGACGCCCCATGAACGCCTGCGTGGCCAGAACCCGCAGAGCCTGGTGCTGCGGCGCGACGCGGCCGAAATGCGATTCCCGCCCCCAGATCGCGACGACGATCTCCCGCGGCACCCTGTATCGTTTCTCGATGCCGTCGAGCGTGTCGGTCCATCGCCGGAGAAGGTCGCGCCCGGTCTTTGCAAGGGAGGCGAGCTGAGCTTCGGCGAAATAGCGCCCCGGTCGCTGGAATTCCGCCTGCCGCTGATCGTCGGGCGGAGCCGTCGTGCCGGGCGGCTGAAGTTCCGGGAGGTCCCAGGCGAGCCCGATCGCCGACAGGTTACGTTCAAAGGTCTCCCGCGAGACGCCCTGCTTCTGCGCATCGGGCCAAACCGTTTGCGCAAGCCAGTCCCGGAATTGCGCCTCGGCGGCTGAGCGCGCGTCCTGTGCGTGAAGCGTCCAGGCTCCTGGGATCGGCAGGCCACAAGCCACGAGAGCCATGAGAACAGCGGCCACGAAACGGGTGAAACTGTGGGGCAAGGGCATGGCGGAAATCTAAAGCATTGGGCTGACCTGGCAAAGCGCCGCCTCGCTCCCGCCCTACTTCGCACGATGACCGAGGATGCCCCCTGAAGGCCGAGCTTCAGATTACCCTGAGACCTCATCCTGAGGAGGTCACGGAGTGACCGTCTCGAAGGAGGTTCCAGAGAGCACTGGAGACGCCCTCGTCCTTCGAGACGCGTCGCTCCTCAGAGGCTGGCTCATAAATCTCACCTCATCCTGAGGAGCCACGCAGTGGCGTCTCGAAGGATCGTCCAGTGGTCTCTGGAGACGCCCTCGTCCTTCGAGACGCCGCCTGCGGCGGCCCTCAGGATGAGGGCTTCGGGGGGCGGAATCCCTTTATGAGCCAGCCTCTCAGGATGAGGGCTAGGGGAGAATCCCTTGCCGGCCCAGCCTCTCGCGAATTCTACGGGCGCGGGAGCTTGCAGGCGTCGAGCGCGGAGAGGGCCTTGGCGCGGGCGGTGTCGTTGAACACGCCGGTGTCGCGATAGGCCTGCACCTCCTCGGGGCTGAGCGCGCGCATCGTGCGGCCGGCATAGCAGTCGCAGGGAGACTTCAGGGAAGCCTCGCTGACGCCGCTCCGGCTCCTCGCCTGGACGACGGTGCAGGCCTGACTGACGCGGGCGCGCAGTTGGGCCATGCTCTCGGTCTTGAGCGCCGGATCAGGCTGGTACTGCGTCGGCATGTTGGAAGCAGCAGCGAAGGCTGCGGTCGCACTGACGGACATGGCGGCTGCGACGAGCACCGCACGGACGGTCGAGATCATGGATAGCTCCCCGAGGAGGAAATCACGTTCGGGATTTTAGAATAGGCTTGGCCGTTCAGGATCAAGTGGGAGCTGCAGATAGGCTTAAGAAGGTCTGACCAGCGTCGTGATCAGCCTCACGTCATCACCGGCCTTGTGCCGGTGATCCCGATCAAGAAAAGCGCAGGGCTTCACATGATCGGGATGGCCGGGACAGGCCCGGCCATGACGGGCAGAAATTTACTCTCCCTCTCAAGATCAGCCGACAAGCGCCTCATCCCGCAGGCGTTTTCGGGCGACTGGGGGCTCAAGTGAGGGATCGAGATCCGCCTTCTCCAGCGCCACCCGATTGTCGTGGAAAGGCGCGCCGCCATAGGGGGCGACCTGGTCGCCGCCGGTCAGCGTGTTGATGCCGCGCCCGAAGGGGTGGGCGGCGTTGGGCCAGATGCCCTCGGCGATGAGCACGCCGCGGCGCACGCCGTCGAACAGCCTGGCGCGCAAAAAGACCTCGCCGCGATGGTTCTTCAGCTTCACCCAATCACCCTCGGCGATGCCCTGCGGCTCGGCATCGAGCGGGTGGATCATCACCTCGGGCCGGCGTTCCTTCTCGAGGGATGTCGGCGTCTCGGTGAAGCTGGAATTGAGGAAGTTGCGGGCCGGGCTCGTGGCGAGGCGGAACGGATGCTCTTCGGTCGCCGCCTCGATCACGCCCCAATGGTCCGGGAAGGCCGGCATGCTCGCCCAGGGACCCATGGCGCCGTTGTTGTAGGACGGCACCTTGGTCCAGTCGGGCTTGAAGCGGAACTTGCCGTCGGGATAGCCGAAACCGTTGAGGAAATGCGCCTCCTCGAAGGGCGGCTGCGCATCGAAATGGATATGCGCTTCGAGGTTCTCGAGCGAGCCCCAGCCGGAATTCCGCAGCGTCCAGTCGATGATCTCGCGCGGCTCCATGGCAAAGCCGCGATGCTCGGCGCCGATCCGCTCGGCGAGGCCGCGAAACACCTCGTGATTCGAGCGGCATTCGCCAGGCGGGTCGATGAGCTTCGGACCGACCTGGAAATGCTGGTGCCCACCGCCGGAATAGAGATCGTCGTGCTCCATGAACATGGTCGCGGGCAGCACGATGTCGGCCATCAGCGCCGTCTCGGTCATGAACTGCTCGTGGACGCAGACGAAGAGGTCGTCGCGGGCAAATCCCCGCTTCACCTTTTCCTGCTCCGGCGCCACGGAGACCGGGTTGGTGTTCTGGATCAGCATGGCCTTGACGGGCGGCCCGTCATAGAGCGCCTCAGCGTCGCCGGTGAGAACGCGGCCGATCTGCGACTGGTCGAGGATGCGGATGTTCTTGTCGATGGCGTCGTGGCCCTCGATCAGCCCCTTGTTCCAGTGGAAGATGCCGCTGTTGGAATGAAACGCACCGCCGCCTTCATGCCGCCATGCCCCCGTCACCGCCGGGACCGAGGCCGCCGCATGCATGTTGACCACGCCGTTGCGCTGGCGCCCGAAGCCATAGCCGAGGCGAAAGTAAGTGCGCTTGGTTGTGCCCACGAGCCTGGCGAAGGCCTCGATCTCCTCCACCGGCAGGCCGGTGATGGCGGAAGCCCATTGCGGATCGCGGCTCTTCAAATGCTCCGCGAGTTCGTGCGGATGGTCGGTATAGCGCTCGAGATAATCCCAATCCGCAAGGCCGTCGCGGAAGAGAACATGCATGACGGCGCAGGCGAGCGCTCCGTCGGTTCCGGGCTTCACGAGCAGGGCCATGTCGGCCTGCTTCATGGTGGCGTTCTGGTAGATGTCGATGGCGACGATCTTGGCGCCGCGCTCCTTGCGGGCCTTCATCGCGTGGGTCATCACGTTGACCTGCGTGTGAACCGGGTTCGTGCCCCAGATCACGATGCAGTCGGAGACCGCCATCTCGCGCGGATCGGCGCCGCGCAGATGGCCCGTGCCGGCCACGTAGCCGGTCCAGCTCATGGCGGTGCAGATGGTGGAATACTGGCCAGAATATTTCTTCACATGGCGCAGGCGGTTGATGCCGTCGCGCATCACGAAGCCCATGGTGCCCGCATAGTAATAGGGCCAGACGGATTCGGTGCCGAAATCCCTCTCCGCCTCCAGGAACTTTTTGGCCACGATGTCGAGGGCCTCGTCCCAGGAGATGCGCTCGAACTGGCCCGAGCCCTTCGGGCCGGTGCGCTTCAAGGGGTGGAGCAGCCGATCCGGGTTGTGGATGCGCTCCGCGTAGCGCGCCACTTTGGCGCAGATCACGCCCGCCGTGTAGCTGTTGGTCTTCGCTCCGTGCACCCGCCCGATGGTTCGCCCGTCGATCACCTCCACATCGAGGGAGCAGACGGAGGGGCAATCATGCGGGCAGACGGAGGCGCGGCGTTCGATGCGGGGAGCTTGGTTCATGGCGGGCGCATGATGGGGGAAAGGGCCGGAAATGAAAAGGCCGTCAATCTGCCCTCCCCCTCGCGGGGGATCGAAGGCCGGGTCGGACAGTCGGAACGCCGTGCTTCGTAATGCTCTCGCCGTCATCACCGGCCTCGTGCCGGTGATACCGATACATGAAGCGCTGCGCTTTTCCTGATCGGGATGGCCGGGACAGGCCCGGCCATGACGTGGCAGGTGCAGCGGCAATCGCTCGCCCTGTTGCGCGCGCCTCTCAGATCACAAAGAAATCCGCCGCCGTCATCTTGAGGTTCTTCTTCAGGAGCGCGATCTCGACCTGCGCTTTGCGGCCCGTGCCGTCCTCGTCGTAGAAGAGCTTGCCCGTCGCCTTGTCGTAGACGATGCGGTCGTCGCGGTCA
>Ga0182745_1001504_pt1 | contig 22297 bp, 16 predicted proteins | sample eDN3rd30CKraftBY_FD_128523 | JGI IMG/M metagenome (GOLD analysis project Ga0182745, IMG submission 128523) | Enriched backyard soil microbial communities from Emeryville, California, USA - eDNA 3rd pass 30_C Kraft BY (version 2) (version 2) | ecosystem: Environmental > Terrestrial > Soil >...
AGGCTATGAACTTGTTGTCGATAGGGCGGATGGTGTGCGCAGGGCTGGTGTGTCTCGGGATGGCGTTGCCGCTCCAGGCCCGGAATGGGCTGGGTTTGCCGTCGGATGTGCCGCCGGGTTTGCCGGAGAGTGTGCTCCAGGCTTTGCAAAAGGCCGGCGTCGGCGCGGAATCGGTGGGCGTGTGGGTGCAGGAGAGCGCCGGCGGCGCGGTGCTGGCGAGCGCGAATGCGCAGACGCCATTTTCCCCGGCTTCGGTGATCAAGCTGTTGACCACGGCGGCGGCGCTGGATTTGCTGGGCCCTTCGTATACCTGGCAGACCCGGGCGTATGTCGATGGCACGCTGGCGGGCGATGTGCTGCACGGCGACCTGATCCTGCAGGGCGGCGGCGATCCCAAGCTGGTGGTGGAGAAATTCTGGCTGTTCCTGCGCCGCATCCGCGCCGCCGGGATCCGCGAGATTCGCGGCAACCTGGTTCTGGATCGCAACCTGTTCGAGGTGGCGGCCGAGGATCCGGCCGCTTTCGATGGTCAGCCGGCGCGACCGTACAACGTCGATCCGGATGCCTTGCTGGTGAATTTCAAGTCATTCCAATATCGCTTCATGCCCGATCCGGCCAGCGGCCAGGTCAGGCTGGGCATGGAGCCCTATGTGGCTGGGCTGGCGCAGGCGCCGCGCCTGTCGCGCGCGGCTTGCGGCGATTGGCCGGCGCGCCTGGAGCCCGAGTTCAGCGCCCGCGGCATACGGCTGAAGGGGAGTTATGCGGCCTCCTGCGGCGAGAAGACCTGGTACGCGCATCCCTGGCGCATGGGGCACGGGCAGTATGTGGACCTGGTGTTCCGGCAATTGTGGACCGAGCTGGGCGGCAGCCTGGCGGGCGCGGTAGTCGACGGCGGCTTGCCGCCTGCGGCGCGTCTGGTGGCGCAGTGGGAGTCGCCGCCGCTGGCCGAGGTGGTGCGCGATATCAACAAGTACAGCAACAATGTGATGGCGCGCCAGTTGTTGTTGACTCTGGCGGCGCACCAGCGGCGCTTGCCGGCCAACCCGCAGCGCGGCGCGCAAGTGGTGGCGGAATGGCTAGCGGAAAAACGCATCGCGGCGCCGGAGCTGGTGCTGGAGAATGGCTCGGGCTTGTCGCGGCGCGAGTCGATCGCGGCGCGCACGCTCGGGCAGGTGCTGCTGCATGTGTTCCAGGGTCCGGTGATGCCGGAAATGCTGGCATCCCTGCCCCTGGTCGGGCTGGATGGTTCGATGAAGCGGCGCCTGCGCGACCAGGGCATCACCGGCCAGGCCCATATCAAGACCGGCAGCCTGGAGGGCGTGCGCGCCGTGGCCGGGTATGTGCTGGCGGCTTCGGGCAAGCGCTACGTGGTGGTGGCCATGGTGAATCATGTCAACGCGGCGGGCACGCGGGCGGCGCTGGATACGCTGTTGCAGTGGGTGTATGAGTCTGGCTGATAGCAAGGCGGGCGGGTTTGAAACCCGCCCCGGATTCTTGCTATGGGTATGGTGACTCGTCCGCCCCTTGTTTTTCGTAGGGGCGGGTTTCAAACCCGCCCTGTATGCAGCCCCTCATCGGTCATGAGGAAAGATACCTGCATGATGGTGATGCCAAAACCAAGAATGCCTTACAGAATCAGCGGCTGGTCCGGCAGTTGGTTGGTGCGCGGGCCGCTGGCCGGGGCGCGTTGCGCGAGTAGCTGGTTCAATTGTTCGAGCGCGGCGAGGATGCTGTCGTTGTGGCGCCCGGCGGCGAAATCGCGGGTCATGGTCTGGCATACGGCTTGCCATTCCTCGGCCTGGATTTTCTTGGCGATGCCGCGGTCGGCCATGATTTCGACCTTGTGGTCGGCCAGGTTGAGGTAGATGAGTATGCCGCAGTTGTCCTCGGTGTCCCAGACGCGGTATTCGCAAAACAGTTCGCTCGCGCGTTCGCGTGAGGTTTCGCCGGCGAGCACGTCGGCCAGGGTCAGCGCGGGTTCGATGATCAGGCGGATTTCGGCCCGGTGCATGGCCTCGCCGGATTGGATCAGGTTTTGTATGCGTTCGAGGGCCTGATCCGGGAACAGGCGCCGTCCGGACCCGGTGGTGGTGCATAGATGGCGCAGGAGGCGTCGGAACTTGCTCATTACCAGTTCCCCGAGGCGCCGCCGCCGTCGAAACCGCCGCCACCTCCGCGAAATCCACCACCTAGGCCGCCACCTAAGCCACCACCGAATCCGCCCCTGCGTCCGCCGCCGAAGCCGCCACCTAAGCCGCCACCCATGCCGGTCCCAAGGATGACGCCGGCGTTGCGCCCCCATTGACTGCGCCCCAGGCGCGCGCGGCGCCGGTCGCTGCGCAGCATGAACAGGAATACCAGGAAGAACAATATCAAGGGCAGCCAGTCGAAGCTGTCATCCCCCTGGGCCTGCGGTCCTTGCGGCGCCGGGAGCTGCTCCTGGTCGAGCAGGGCGGCGATGGCCGAGACGCCGGCGGCCAGGCCGCCATAGAAATCCTGCTGGCGAAAATGCGGGGCGATGATGTCTTGCAGGATGCGCTTGGATTGGGCGTCGGTGAGACTGCCTTGCACCCCGCGTCCGGTTTCTATGCGCATTCTTTGCAGGGCGGGTGGATTGTCGCGCGCAACCAGCAGGATGACGCCGTCGTCCACGCCCTTGCGGCCCAGGCGCCATTGATCGGCGACCCGTATGCTGTACTGCTCGATGGTTTCCGGCGCGGTGCTGGCGACCAGCAGGATGGCGATCTGGCTGCCGCTGCGGGTTTCATATTCGGCCAGCACGTTTTCCAGGGCGTCGCGCTGCGCCGGCGCGAGCATGCCGACGGCGTCGGTGACCCGCTGTTGCAGCGTCGGCACCGGGGTCAGCGGCTGGGCGCCGGCCCCGGCGCAGAACAGCAGCGCCGCCAGGCCATATAGCCATAGCATGCGTATTTGCGTGCGCATGCCTGCCATCATGTTCGGCCCGGCCTGGGGCTGTTGCTTAGCCAGCGCATTTCAAGCGACTCATTTGCCAACTCATTTGCCAAACTCATTTACCAAAATTGACCGCCGGCGCGGTGGAGATGCCGGCTTCGTTCTCGACCGTGAAGCTGGGCTTGACCGCATAGCCGAACACCAGCGCGGTCAGGTTGGTGGGGAATTGCCGCGCCAGCACGTTGTAATCCTGGACCGTGGTGATGTAGCGCTGGCGCGCCACCGTGATGCGGTTTTCGGTGCCTTCGAGCTGGGACTGAAGGTCGCGGAACAGGCCGTCGGCCTTGAGCTGCGGATAATTTTCCGCGACCGCCATCAGGCGCGACAGCGCCGAGGATAGCTGCCCTTGCACTTGCTGGAATTTCTGGAACGCGGCCGGGTCGTTCAGCACTTCCGGCGTTATCTGGAAGCTGGTGGCGGCCGCCCGTGCCTTGGTGACCGCCTCGAAGGTTTCCTGCTCGTGCGATGCATAGCCCTTGACGGTATTCACCAGGTTGGGGATCAGGTCGGCGCGGCGCTGGTATTGGTTGACGACTTCGGCCCAGGCGGCCGTGATGGCTTCATCCTTAGTCTGAAAGTCGTTATAGCCGCAGCCGGTCAAAAGCACGGCGCAGATCGCCGCGACATACCATCGGATCCAAGAGCGCATCGCCACTTCCTTTCGAGGTTGGGTATCGATTCAGACATTAATCCAGGAACAAAGTTGGTATTAATGCATGCTGACGGAACCATAGCATGCCGCGTTACAATGCGCATTTCCCATCGCACATTTTCGCTGCATTTCTGTTTGGATAGTTGAGCCAGGATGACCACCTTTACCGAAAAATTGGCGCTTGCCTGGCAAGCGCAGGATTCCTTGCTATGCGTGGGCCTGGATCCCGACATGGCGCGCATCCCCCCCGAATTGCGTGACCGGCAGGATGCGATCTTCGCCTTTTGCAAGGCGATCATCGATGCAACAGCGCCTTTTGCCTGCAGCTTCAAACCCCAGATCGCATACTTTGCGGCCTTGCGCGCCGAGGATCAACTGGAGGCGATCTGTTCCTACGTGCGCCAGAATCATCCCGATATCCCCCTGGTGCTGGACGCCAAGCGCGGCGATATCGGCGCCACCGCCGAACAATACGCGCGCGAAGCGTTCGAGCGCTATGGCGCCGATGCGGTGACGGTGAACCCCTACATGGGCCAGGACTCGGTTGCCCCCTATCTGGAATGGAAGGATCGCGGCGTGATCGTGCTGTGCCGGACCTCGAATCCGGGCGGTTCCGACCTGCAATTCCTGCAGGTCGACGGCCAGCCCCTGTATCAGGTGGTGGCGCGGCTGGTGGCGGAGAAATGGAATGCCAATGGCCAGTGCGGATTGGTGGTGGGAGCGACCTTCCCCAACGAATTGGCCCAGGTGCGTTCCATCGTCGGCGCCATGCCCTTGCTGGTGCCTGGCATCGGCGCGCAGGGCGGCGATATCGCGGCCACGGTGCAGGCCGGCCAGAGCGCCGCGGGCGCCGGGATGATGATCAATTCTTCACGCGCCATCCTGTATGCCGCGCCGGCAGCCGGCGAGACGTTCGCCGAGGCGGCGGCGCGGGTGGCGCGGGACACGCGCGCGGCGATCAACCGCGAGCGCCGGTAGGCATCAGGGATCAGGGCTGGCATTCAACAGACGCAGCGCGCCTTGCAAGGCGTGGACGATCGATTGCCGCCGCACCGCTTGCCGGTCGCCGTCAAACACCAGGGTTTGGGTATGGGTGGCCGCGTGCGTGGCCCAGCCGAAGCACACCGTTCCGACCGGTTTGCCGGGTTGGGCCCCGCCCGGCCCGGCGATGCCGGTGGTGGACAAGGCCAGTTGCGCCTGGCTGTGCGCCAGCGCGCCCTCGGCCATGGCTGCGGCGACCTGTTCGCTGACTGCTCCATGCCGCTGCAGCAGGTCTTCCGGCACCGCCAGCAACTGCATCTTGGCGGCGTTGGAATAGGTGACGAAGCCGCGCTCGAAATAGGCCGATGAGCCGGCGTTCTCGGTGATGACTTGGGCAATGCCGCCGCCGGTGCAGGATTCCGCCGTTGCCAGCATCCAGCCGCGTTCCTGCAAGACCTGCCCCAAATGTCTTGCCAGAATGATGAGGTCTTCCATGCCTTGTATCGAGTGTCCTGTTTGGTGGGTACGCAATGCATAGGCAGTGCGCAGCAATCCGTACTGTAGCAGGTCCCCGGCGGGTGCATGTGCCGGAGGTCAGCGCTCGGGCGCGGGCGCCTTGGCCTGGCCCTGGCCCTGGCCATTCCCGGGCGGCGCCGGTCCATAACCGCCGCCGCCCGGGGTTTCGATCACGAACACGTCGCCGGCTTGCATCGTGGTGCTGGCGACATGGCCTTGTTCGTCGATGCGGCCATCGGCGCGCACCACGTAATTCCTGCCGCAGCGTCCCGGATGCCCGCCCGCCAGGCCGAAGGGCGGCACGATGCGGTTGTTGGAGAGGATGGTGGCGGTCATCGGCTCCAGGAAGCGGATGCGCCGGATGGCGCCATTGCCGCCGCGCCACAAGCCCTTGCCGCCGGACTCGGGCTGGATGCGGAAGCTTTCCAGGAGCACGGGGAAGCGCCATTCGAGCACCTCGGGATCGGTCAGGCGCGAGTTGGTCATGTGGGTCTGCACCACGTCGGTGCCATGGAACCCCTGTCCGGCCCCGGAGCCGCCGGCGATGGTTTCATAGTATTGATACGTGGCATTGCCGAAGCTGAAGTTGTTCATGGTGCCAGGGGAGGAGGCGAGCACACCGAGCGCCCCGTACAAGGCATTGGCGATGCAACTGGAGGTTTCCACGTTGCCTGAGACCACCGCCGCCGGGTAACGCGGATTGAGCATCGATCCTTCCGGGATGATGATGCGCAAGGGGCGCAGGCATCCGGCGTTCAAGGGGATGTCGTCGTCGATCAGGGTGCGGAACACGTACAGCACCGCCGCCTTGCAGATGGCGCTGGGCGCGTTGAAATTGTCGGGCAGTTGCGCCGAACTGCCGCTGAAGTCGATTTCGGCACTGCGCTCTGCATGGTCGACGCGGATCGCCACCCGGATCACGGCGTCGTTGTCCATGCGGTATTCGTAGCGCGAGTCGCGCAGCCTGGAAATGGCGCGGCGCACGGCTTGCTCGGCATTGTCCTGGACATGGCCCATATAGGCTTGCACCAGCGCCAGGCCGTAGTGGTCGACCATCTTCAGGAGTTCCTGCGCGCCTTTCTGGTTGGCCGCCACCTGGGCCTGCAGATCGGCCAGGTTCTGGCGGATGTTGCGCGCCGGGGTGCTGCCCGAAGACAGCAGGGCGATGGTTTCCTGCTCCAGGAAGCGCCCGCCGCGCACCAATTGGAAGTTGCGGATCAGGATGCCTTCCTGTTCGACGCTGGTGCTGTCGGCCGGCATCGAGCCTGGAGAGATGCCGCCGATGTCGGCGTGATGGCCGCGGGAGCCGACGAAAAACAGGATCTGCTTGCCGCCACTGTCGAACACCGGCGAGATCACGGTGATGTCGGGCAGGTGGGTACCGCCGTGGTAGGGGTCGTTCTGCATGTAGACGTCGCCGGGGCGCAGCACGATGTCGGGGTCGCAGATCAGCGCGCGGATGCTGTCGCCCATGGAGCCAAGGTGCACCGGGATGTGCGGCGCGTTGGCGATCAGGTTGCCGTCGGCATCGAACAGCGCGCAGGAAAAATCCAGCCTTTCCTTAATGTTGACCGAGAGCGCGGTGTTTTGCAGTTGCAATCCCATTTGCTCGGCGACGTTGACGAACAGATTGTTGAACAATTCCAGCAACACGGGATCGACGCTGGTGTCGCCATCCCGGCGCGCGCTGGATGCGTTGTGCGCGGCGATGCGGGTCGAGACCATATGGTCGTGCGCGGTGATTTGCGCCACCCAGCCCGGTTCGATGACATGGGTGGTGTTGGACTCGATCACGATCGCGGGGCCGTGGATGGTATCGCCCGGGCGCATGTCCCCGCGCCGGTACAGGACGGCCTGATGCCATTCGCCGTGGCTAAACATGGGCACCGTCGAATGCGCCTGCAGCGCAGCGCTGCGCGGTGCGATCTCAGGTTGGGCGGCGGCCATCGGCTCGGCGGCGCCGATCGCTTCCACCGAGATCGCTTCGGCCACCAGCTTGCGTTCGGCCATCAGGAAGGCGTAGCGCTTGCGGTAGGCGCTTTCGAAGCTGCGCGTCATTTCCGCGATGCTGCCGTAGGGGACGACGATGCTGGAATCGGTGCCCTGGTAGCGCAGGTGGACACGGCGCACGACGCGGATGCGCGCCCGCGCCACGTCCTGCGCCAGCAATTCCGCGCAGGCCTCGTCGGCGAGGGCGTCGAGACGCGCATCGAGCGTCATCATGAGCGTCGGCGCCAGGGGGATTTCCAGGGCCTGTTCGCGCATCGCGGTCTGGTCCGCCAGTCCCATGCCATAGGCGGAAAGCACGCCTGCCATGGGGTGGGTGAATACCCGCGGCATATGCAGCGCATCGGCCACCAGGCAGGCGTGTTGGCCGCCGGCGCCGCCGAAGGTGGCCAGGGTATAGCTGTTGAGGTCGTGGCCGCGCTGCACCGAAATGCGCTTGATGGCGTTGGCCATGTTGGCGACCGCGATTTCGATATAGCCTTCAGCCAGTTGTTCCGGGCTGCGGCGGATGCCGGTGGCATGGAAGACTTGTTCGGCCAGCAGCGCGAACTTGTGTTCGACCACCTGTCTGTCCAGAGGCTGGTTGGCGTTGGGACCGAATAGCGCGGGGAAGTGCTCTGGCTGGATCTTGCCGAGCATGAGGTTGCAATCGGTCACGGTCAGCGGTCCGCCCTGGCGGTAGCAGGCCGGGCCGGGGCTGGCGCCGGCGCTGTCGGGGCCGACGCGCAGCCGGGAGCCGTCGAAGTGCAGGATGGAACCGCCGCCGGCGGCGACCGTATGGATGTTCATCATGGGCGCGCGCAAGCGCACGCCGCCGATCTGGGTTTCGAATTCGCGCTCGAATTCGCCGGCGAAATGCGAGACGTCGGTCGAGGTGCCGCCCATGTCGAAGCCGATCACCTGGCCAAAGCCGGCGCTGTGAGCGCTGCGCGCCATGCCGACGATGCCGCCGGCGGGGCCGGACAGGATCGCGTCCTTGCCCTGGAAGTGCTGGGCGTCGACCAGGCCGCCATTGCTTTGCATGAACAGCAGCGGTACTTGCGGCATCTGGCTGGCGACGCCGGCGACGTAGCGCCGCAGCACCGGGGAGAGGTAGGCGTCGACCACCGTGGTGTCGCCGCGCGCCACCAGTTTCATGAGCGGACTGACCTGATGCGATACCGATATCTGCGCAAACCCCAGTGCCGTGGCGATGCGCGCGACCTGTTCCTCGTGCAGGTTGTAGCGATAACCGTGCATCAGCACGATCGCCACCGAACGGAAGCCTTCGTCGGCCAGGGATTGCAGTTGGCGCCGGACTTCGGCGCTGTCCAGGGGCGTGAGGATTTCGCCCTGGGCGCTGATGCGCTCGTCGATCTCCAGCACTTTTTTGTACAGCAGTTCGGGTAGCGCGATGTGGCGGTCGAACAGGCGCGGACGGTTCTGGTAGGCGATGCGCAAGGCGTCGCCAAAGCCGCGCGTGATCAGCAGCGCGGTGGGCTCGCCCTTGCGTTCGAGCAGGGCGTTGGTGGCGACGGTGGTGCCCATCTTGACGCTGCCGACCACGGCGGCCGGGATCGGCAGGTGCGCCGGGATGCCCAGCAGATGGCGCATCCCGGCGATGGCCGCGTCACGGTACTGTCCGGGGTTGTCGGAAAGCAGCTTGTGGGTCAGCAGCACCCCGTCGGGGCGGCGCGCGACGATATCGGTGAAGGTGCCGCCGCGGTCGATCCAGAATTGCCAGCGCGCCGGCGCCTGGCTGGATTGCTGTTCCCCAGTCATGGATTCCTGCCTTTCGTTGTGCCGTTGTACAAGTGGGGTAGACCACATCCTGGACGCCGCCCGCACGATCATGCGCGCTTTTGCCCGCTTGCTCCTGTCCACTTGCTTTTGCCGAATATGTCGTTCGCTGCTTTATTGCTTTTTCGGTATCTTATATTTTGTAATTATTGGTCACGGTCTCCGCACATCTTAGTGATATGCGCCCGCAGTTTCAAGGTGAATTCTGCCGGCAAGGGCAAGAGCCCGCTCAAGCCAGCATGGTATGCCAGATGGCCAGCACCAGCAGGGTATAGAAGGCCGCTACCAGGTCGTCCCACATGACGCCGAAGCCGCCCTTGATGTGGCGGTCGAAGTAGCGGATCGGCGGCGGCTTGACCATGTCGAACAGGCGAAACAGCAGGAAGGCGGCGAATTGCTCGCCCAGGCTGGCCGGCATCACCAGCAACAGCACCAGCCAGAAAGCGATGATCTCATCCCATACCATGCTGCCGTGGTCGGGGCTGCCCATGTCGCGCCCGGTCTTGGCGCAGGCCCAGATGCCGGCCAGGAATCCCAGGGCGATGAACAGCACCCAGGCGCTGGTGGTGAAGGTGTCGGGATAGTTGCGCGACAGCGTGACGAACGACAGCCAGGCCAGCAGCGTGCCCATGGTGCCGGGCATGATGGGCGAAAGGCCGCTGCCGAAACCCAGGGCCAGCAGATGGGCGGGATGAGAGCGCAGGAAACGCGCATCGGGCCTGGCGATTTTGGGCGCAGCGATTTTGGGTGCGTTGTCGGCCGGATCGTGGGCGCTGGTCATGGCGTCGGAAAATGATCGAAGGATGCCAGCGCCATGACCAGCTCGGCGCCGTCGGCGTCGAGCAGGCGCAGGCCGGCGGCCTCGGTGATGTGGCCGATGCGGGTGACCGGGGTGGCGGCGCTTTGGGCTGCCGCCAGTACCGCGTCGCGTTGTTCCGGCGCGGCGGTGAAGCAGAGCTCGTAGTCGTCGCCGCCCGTCAGGGCGTAGCGGTGCCGCAGTGCGCGTTCCTGCTGTTGCAGGATGGGACCCAGCGGCAGCGCGTCGGCATGCAGCACGGCGCCCTTGGCCGAGCGTTGCAGGATGTGGCCCAGGTCGCCGCTCAAGCCGTCCGAGACGTCGATGGCCGCGTGCGCCAGGCCGCGCAGCGCCAATCCCAGCGCCAGGCGCGGTTCGGGTTGGTGCAGGCGCGCGCTGCAGGCTTGCAGTTGGTGGGCGTCCAGCGCGATCTCGCCTTGCAGCGCGGCCAGCGCCAGGCGCGCCTCGCCCAGCTCGCCCGATACCCAGATGTCGTCGCCGCTGCGCGCGGCGGCGCGTCTTGGCGCCTGGCCGGGCGGGACTTCGCCGAATACCGTGATCGAGATCGCCAGCGGGCCGCGCGTGGTGTCGCCGCCGACCAGGGGGCAGTCATGGCGCTGGGCCAGCGCCAGCAAGCCATCGGAAAACCCCTGCAGCCAATCCTCGTCGATGGCGGGCAGCGCCAGCGCCAGGGTGAACGCCAGCGGTTGCGCACCCATCGCGGCCAGATCGGACAGGTTGACCGCCAGGGATTTGTGGCCGAGAAGGAAGGGATCGGCCTGCACCAAAAAGTGGCGTTGCTCGATCAGCATGTCGGAGGATACGGCCAGTTGCATGCCGGGTGTCGGCGCCAGCAGAGCGCAATCGTCGCCGACGCCCAAAACCACTTTTTCCGCACTCCCCAGGGGGCGGTCGAAGTAACGCGAGATCAGGCCGAATTCGTTGAGCATGGGCGGATTGTACCCAAGCTTCTGTTAGAATCCTATGCTTTGTATCGCCGCATTCCGCAGGTCATAACGAAAGGGTAAGGAGATGGATTCTCGTATGGATAAGTTAGAAGAGATCAAGTTGCAGTTGCGCAAAGCCGCGCTGCACTATCACGAGTTTCCCGCCCCTGGAAAGATCAACGTCGTTCCGACCAAGCAATTGACCAATCAACGCGACCTGGCGCTGGCGTATTCGCCCGGCGTGGCTGCGGCGTGCGAGGAAATCATCAGCGACCCGGCCAATGCCTATCGTTATACCGCGCGCGGCAACCTGGTCGCGGTGGTCAGCAATGGCACCGCGGTGCTGGGGCTGGGCAACATCGGACCGTTGGCCTCCAAGCCGGTGATGGAAGGCAAGGGCGTGCTGTTCAAGAAATTCGCCGGCATCGACGTGTTCGACATCGAAGTCAACGAGACCGATCCGGACAAGCTGTGCGACATCATCGCCGCGCTGGAGCCGACCTTTGGCGGAATCAACCTGGAAGACATCAAGGCGCCGGAGTGTTTCTACATCGAGCGCAAGCTGCGCGAGCGCATGAACATTCCGGTGTTCCACGATGACCAGCACGGCACCGCCATCATCGTCGGCGCGGCGATCCTGAATGGCTTGAAGGTCGTCGAAAAGGATATGAAGCAATGCAAGCTGGTGGTGAGCGGCGCCGGCGCGGCGGCGCTGGCCTGCCTGGACTTGATCGTCGACCTGGGCTTCCCGATCGAGAACATTTTCGTCACCGACCTGGAAGGCGTGGTCTACAAGGGCCGCACCGCGTTGATGGACCCGGACAAGGAGCGCTTCGTCCAGGACACCAGCGCCCGCACCCTGGCCGAAGTGATCGATGGCGCGGATATTTTCCTGGGCCTGTCCGCCGGCGGCGTGCTCAAGCAGGACATGGTGGCGCGCATGGCGGCACGGCCGCTGGTGCTGGCGCTGGCCAACCCGAACCCGGAGATCCGTCCGGAAGACGTGCGCGAGGTGCGCGATGACGCCATCATCGCGACCGGCCGTTCCGACTATCCGAACCAGGTCAACAATGTCCTGTGCTTTCCCTACATCTTCCGCGGCGCCCTCGATTGCGGCGCCACCACGATCACGCGCGAGATGGAGATCGCTACGGTCTACGCGATCGCCGAGCTGGCGCAGGCCGAGCAGTCCGACATCGTCGCCGCCACCTATGGCATCGACAATCTTTCGTTCGGCCCCGACTACATCATTCCCAAGCCATTCGACCCGCGCCTGATGATGAAGATCGCCCCGGCCGTGGCCAAGGCCGCTGCCGAATCCGGCGTCGCCTCGCGCCCCATCGCCGACATGCAGGCATATGCCGACAAGCTGCAGCAATTCGTCTACCGCAGCGGCACCTTCATGAAGCCGATGTTCGCCATCGCCAAGAAAGCGCCGATGGAAGGCAAGCGCATCGCCTTCGCCGAAGGCGAGGAGGAAAAGGTACTGCGGGCGGTGCAGGTGGTGGTTGACGAGGGTCTTGCCCGTCCCATCCTGATCGGCCGTCCCGCCGTGCTCGAACAGCGCATCAAGCGCTTCGGCCTGCGCCTGAAGGTCGGCGTCGACTTCGACATCACCAATCCGGAATACGACGAGCGCTACCGCGACTATTGGCAGACGTATTGGGGCATGGTGCGGCGCAAGGGCATCAGCGAGCAGTACGCCAAGCTGGAAATGCGCCGCCGCCATACCCTGATCGGCGCCATGATGGTGCACAAGGGCGATGCCGACGGCATGATTTGCGGCACTTACGGCGGTACCGAGCTGCATCTGCGCTACATCGACCAGGTGCTGGGGCGGCGTCCGGGCGCCAATGTATATGGCGCGATGAATGGCCTGATTCTGTCCGACCGCCAGGTGGTGCTGGTCGACACCCACGTCAACGAAGATCCCACGGACCACCAGATCGCCGAATTGACCCTGATGGCGGCCGAAGAAATGCGCCGCTTCGGGATGTACCCGCGCGCGGCGCTGTTGTCGAACTCCAATTTCGGCAGCAGCAATAGCCCGGCGGCGCAAAAGATGCGCTCGGCGCTGGAACTGATCCGCAAGATGGACCCGGGCCTGGAAGTCGATGGCGAGATGCACGCCGATCTGGCGCTGCACCACGAAACCCTGAAAGCGATGATGCCGGACACCACCTTGCAGGGAGACGCCAATCTGCTGGTACTGCCTTCGATCGACGCCGCCAATATCGCCTACAACCTGTTGAAAGTCACGTCCGGCCATGGCATCGCGATTGGCCCGGTATTGCTGGGATGCGCGCGCCCGGTGCATATCCTGACGCCGTCGGCGACGGTGCGGCGCATCGTCAACATGACTTCGCTGTGCGTGGTCGATGCGGTTTCGGAGCGTGCAGGGAACGGAGCGTAAAACCCGTGGCGTAAAAAAACCAAGAGGGAAAATCAATCAAGCCGCCGATGAGCAAGTTCATCGGCGGCTTTTTTTTGATCATGCGTCATGGCGGCCGCCGGCGCAGTTACAGGATGACAGCGTCCGGCAAGCAACCGTTCCCAAGAAAGGTTCTACCAATTTCACGAACCTCCGGAAATATTCGTTCATTTTAAGGGCAAACCCGTTGCCTGGCGGCCCCACAAGACTGCCCTATGAAGGCATTTCCTTTGAGCATCCTGGCCAGTAGCAATGCTTGACAGCCGCGACGAAAAAGATAATAGTTGTGCCTAAATCAAATGGACGTACCATTTGAATGAGTGGCTTGATTGGCTAGAAAATGCCCGGTATGCGATCGGAAACAGACTCGCCTCACAAGTGGCTTCTTGCGTACAGAAGTTTTTTTTCAGGTTCATAGCGAACACATCATCAGGAGGTTTCAATGCGTCTGCGAGTTCTCATTCCCGCTCTGCTGCTTGCCATGCAGGGCACATTTGCCATGGCACAGTCCTATCCGGATCGCATGGTGACGATCGTCGTACCTTTCCCCGCCGGCGGCGGCATCGATGTGCTGGTGCGCAGCATCGCGGCGGAGCTGACCACCAAATGGAAGCAACCGGTCATCATCGAAAACAAGCCGGGCGCGGGCTCGCTGATCGGCGCCGGACAGGTTTCCAACGCCGCGGCCGACGGCTATACGCTGATGGCGACCGTCAACCAGACCATGACCACCAACCCGTTTCTCTACAAAAAACTGCCGTATGACCCGGTCAACAGCTTCGCCCCGATCCAGTTGATGGTACAAAGCGACATGCTGATTCTGGCGAACCCCTCGGTGCCGGCCAATAACCTGAAGGAATTGCTCGCGCTGGTGAAAAAGGAACCGCAGAAGCATAATTTCGGCTCCTTCGGCATGGGCAGCCAGCCGCATCTGATGTTCGAGCATTTCAACAAGATGGAAAGCATCGACTTGCTGCACGTGCCGTTTTCCGGCATCGCTCCCTTGTTGACCGCGGTCACCGGCGGCCACGTCGAGATGACCACGGGCAGCGCGGGTGTCGGCGGCCAGTTGATCAGGGGCGGCAAGCTCAAGGCCTTGGCCGTGGTTGGCAAGGAGCGCCTGGAAAGCTTCCCGGATGTTCCGACTGCTGCCGAATCGGGTTTCCCCTATCTGCGCGCTTCGATCTGGTACGCTCTGTTTGCGCCCAAGAACACGCCAGCGGCGATCGTGGATAAAATCCACAACGACATCAAGGAAATCATTACCAAGCCGGAGTTCGCCGAGCGCCATGTGACTTCCAAAGGGCTGCGCCTGATGGCTGCCGGGCCGGCGGAACTGGCGAAGACGATTGTCGAGGAAACCGCGGCGACCGCCGAGATGGTGAAGATCGCGGGCGTGCAGCCGGAATAAGCCGGCGTCAGCACAACCATGGAGAGAACAGCATGCAGCAACGATATCGGGCTGTGTTTGCCCGCGGTGGTACCAGCAAGGCCTTGATTTTCCATCTCGAGGATTTGCCGGAGCGGGAACAGTGGGATAGCTTGTTCATGTCCGCGATGGGCACGCCCGACCCCAATGGACGCCAGTTGAACGGCATGGGCGGCGGCGTGTCCTCACTCTCCAAGGTTTGCATCGTCGCGCCCTCGCAGCGCGCCGATGCGGATGTGGATTACACCTTCGGCCAGGTCGGCGTGCATCGTCCCGGCGTCGACTACAGCGGCAATTGCGGCAACATGTCTTCGGCGATCGGACCGTTCGCGGTGGACGAAGGATTGCTGAAGGTCGCGGACGGCGAAGTGACCGTGCGCATCTATAACACCAACACGCAGAAAATCATCCACGCCACCTTTGCCGTCGAGAATGGGCGCGCCAAGGTGGCGGGCGACCTGGAAATCCCGGGGGTGGCCGGCAGCGGCGCGCCGGTACGGCTGGATTTCCTGGAGCCGGGCGGAGCCTCGACCGGGCGCTTGCTGCCCAGCGGGAATGCGCTCGACATCCTGGAGATTCCCGGTTTGGGCGCGGTCGAGGTCTCGATGATCGACGCCGCCAATGCCTGCGTATTTGTCGCGGCCAGGCGTCTGGGCTTGAGTGGCACCGAACTCCCCGATGCCCTGGACGCCAACCCGCAGGTGCTGGAGCATTTGGCCGCGATCCGCGCGCACGCCGCCGTGGCCATGGGTTTGAGCGATACCGTGGAACAGGCGCGCTCGCGCCCGATGATCCCTTTGATCGCGATGGTGGCTCCCGCGGCGGACTCCGCCTCCCTGTCGGGGCAGGAGATCGCGGCGGCCGACGTCGACCTCTGCGTCAGGATGATTTCCAACGGTCAGCCGCATCGGGCCTTGCCGTTGACGGGTTCCCTGTGTACCGCGGTGGCGGCGCATATCGAGGGCAGCGTGGTGCACGCCGTGGCGCGCAAAGCGGCCAACGGCATGCTGCGTCTGGGCATGCCGTCCGGCGTGATCACGGTGGCCGCCGAAGTTGGGCGGGAGGATGGATCATGGGTGGCCCGGCGCGGCGCTTTTTACCGCACCACCCGACGCCTGTTCGAAGGCTTCGTCTACGCCTCGTAGGGGACAAAGGTCAGGGATCAGGGATCAGTTGAAACCGCACCACCGCACTCATGGCCCATATACCGTCACCCTGCGCGCAGTCGCAGGGTCCATGGTCGTTTAACCATGGATTCCGCGACTTCGCGCGGAATGACAGCTCATAAGAGTATGGTTTTGCGTAGGGGTGGGTTTCAAACCCGCCCTCGTCGATCGCTACATCCCTTGGACACTTCCCCACGTCACGTGAATGGAACGGCGGTATCGATGCCCGGCGCACATGAAACTGCTGTTGGGATGATGCACTGCGTGGGCATGGCCATCAGGGTGGGTTTCAAACCCGCCCCGAAAATGAGACCGTACCCATAGCCTAAGGTCGCCCTTTTCAAACCGGCGCATCGGATGATGCGCCAAGCAGGCTTTCTCGGACCTTCAGATCGTCGCTCAGGCGTTGCAGATGGCGGGTCATTTCCCCAGTGGCGGCGTCGGCATCGCGGGCGCGCAAGTGCCTGAGGATGGTGCGCCGGACTTCGACCAGGTCGCTGCGCGGCTCGGGCCCCAGGCGATCCAGCATCTGGCGCACGATCTGCGACAGCGAGTTCACCAGCATGACTACCACTTCGTTGTGGGTTGCGCGTGCGACCACGTTGTAGAACTCGACGATGTGCTCGGAGCGGCGCGTCAAGTCGCCGCTGCGCGTGAGTTCGTCGAGCAAGTCGATGTTTTGCTCGATGGCGTCGAAGTCGACATTGCTGGCGCGTTCGCAAGCCAGGCGCAAGGCGTCGTTGGTCAGAAGGATGCGTGCTTCGGAAATGCTTTCGGTGGTGATCCGTCCCAGCAGCACCATGTCCTGCACGGCCCGGGTGATGATGCCGGGGTCGCCGCGGCGGATGAAGGCGCCGCCGTTCACGCCGCGCTGGCACGCGACCACGCCGGCCACTTCCAGGCTGCGCAAAGCTTCCCTGACGGCCGTGCGCGATACCCCGAACTGTTCGGCCAGTTCGCGTTCGGCCGGCAGGCGGTCGCCGGGCTTCAGGCGTCCGGCGGCGACCTCGCTGCGGATCTGCTGGCAGATATCCTCGAAGGTGCGGCGCATCTTGATCTGAGTGAAAGCCGGGCCGAGGTCGTGCACAGCGTCTTGCGTATGCGCCGCCGCGGCTGGCGCTGTGCTTGGCACTGCGGCGCGGGTGGTCGATTTTTTGGCCGTGGTAGTCATGAGGATCCAGAATCTGATTGGGGAGCCGGGCAAGCTTGACCTGCTCGATGCAAACGGTCTTATTGTAATACCACTCGTACTAATTACAAACATCACACCATTTGACATTTCTTTGAGTGCGGTGGTCGGAGCCCGGTGGCCGTAACGTTTTGCGCGCCATCCTGGTGCATGCGTGTCCCGACTCCGGTGCATGGGAATCATGACTGTCAGGCGCATGTTTCTCAGATAAAAAAATCTGCCGGGCGAATAAAAAGTGGCTTGACGCAGACCCTGAATCCAACTAAATTAATGGTCATACCTTTGATTGATTATGAGTGTAGTTCATAAAAGTACCGAGCGGAACCCATTTGCAGCGCGAGTTGCTGTGAGTTGCAGATGCCAGCCGCGTCTTTCAGGAGAAAACAATGTCCGAATTGCTTGCCAGCGAAATGCGCGACGCCCAGGCGCGTCGCGATCTGGGTAGGGATTTAGCGCGTTTCAACTGCCGCGTTCATCAGCCCGACGATCCTCCACTGTTTACCCGCGAGCCGGATTCATCGATGCAGCCCCTGCACTGGCGCTGGACCGACCTCGAGCCGCTGCTGGATCGTATCGGCGCACAACTGCAGCTCGAGGCCAAGGGCAACCGGCGCACCCTGCGCTTGACCAACCCGGGCTTGCCGTACGGGACCACGCCGACCATCTGGGGTTCGATCCAGGTGATCCTGCCGGGCGAGATCGCCACCGCGCACCGGCACACCGCCACCGCCTTGCGCTTCATCATGCAGGGCAGCGGCGCGCTCACCACGGTGGATGGCGAGCAGTATCCGATGGACGAGGGCGATTTCGTGATCACGCCGGCCTGGACCTGGCACGACCACATTCACCATGGCGACAAGCCGATGATCTGGCTGGACGTGCTCGATATCTCCCTGGTGCGCAGCCTGCACGCGAATTTCTTCGAAGGCTCGCCGGTGGATATCCAGGACGTGTCGGATACGCCGCAGAGCTCGTACCAGCAGTACGGCAGCGGCATCATGCGTCCGCGCCGCCCGCACATGCACAACACCATCAATCCGCTGCTGGCGTACCCGGCGGCGCAGGCGCAAGCCGCGCTCGAGGCCGCCGCGAATCTCCCCGCCGATCCCCACGACGACACCCTGCTGGAGTACCAGAACCCCTTGACCGGAGGTCCTGCCCTGCCGACCATCGGCACCAGCCTGCAACGCCTGCGTCCGGGTGGCAGCACGCTGCCGCAGCGGCATACGGGCAGCTTGCTGAACTACGTCATCAGCGGCAGCGGCACCAGCATCGTCGGCGGCCAGCGCTTCGACTGGAACGCCGGCGACTTCATCGCGATCCCGTCCTGGACCTGGTATCAGCACAGCAATTCCGGCGCCGAGCCGGCCAAGATGTTCCAGGTCAACGACATCCCCGCCATGAAGGCGCTGGGTTTTTATCGCGAGGAACTGGCGCCAAAGGCCTGATGCTCCTGGAATCGCGCCGGCGGGTTCGCGCCGGCGCATTGAATCGACGCATTGAATTGAATTTCGCACATGTATTGGAATGAGGACTTATGAAAATTGCCGTTTTTGACGACTATCGGGTCGGCGTGGTCGAAGGTGACCAGATTTACGATGTCAGCGCTGCTTTCCCCAACGCATCGGGGGCGTGGCCGCCGATCTTCATGACCCAGGCGATCGCCGACTGGGCCAATGTGCGCGCGCAAGTGGAACAGGTGCGTAGCCAGGCCAAGCCGATTGCGCTGTCCTCGGTCAAGCTGTTGCCGCCCAACCCGTGCCCGGTGCAACTGATCGCGGCGCCGGCCAACTACCGCAAGCATATCGCCGAGATGGGCGCCATGTCCGTAACCAAGAAAGGGCGGTCGGCGCGCGAGCAGGGCTTTTTCATGAAAGCCACGTCGTCCCTGACCGGCCCGGCGCGCGGCATCGAATTGCCGCGCGGCTCGACCCGCCGCTTCGATCACGAGTCCGAACTGGCCGCGATCATCGGCAAGACCGCGCGCAATGTGCGGCGCGAGGATGCGCTCGACTATGTATTCGGCTACAGCTGCCTGATCGACGCCACCATGCGCATCGTCAAGGATGTGGCCGAGGAAGAGCGCGTGATGCGCAAGTCCTTCGACACCTTCACCCCGCTGGGCCCCTGGATCGTGACCGCCGACGAAGTGGGTGATCCGCAGGGCTTGTCCAACCAGTTGTTCGTCAACGGCGAATGCCGTCAGGACGCCAATACCCGCGACATGATCGTGGGCGTGGCCGAACTGATCGAACTGATCTCTTCGGTGATGACCCTGTATCCGGGTGACGTGATCGCCACCGGAACGCCGGAGGGCATCGGCCCGATCAAACCTGGCGACAAGGTCACCATCCGTATCGAAAGAGTGGGCGAGATGACGGTCGACGTGCGCGAAACCGATACGGTTCCGCCTTTCCTGTTCGAAGCAGCCCAAGCCTGATCACTACTTATTCATTACGAGATAACATGGCAAACAGCATCCCCCCCGTTTTGATCGCCGGCGCTGGTCCGGTCGGTCTGGCGCTGGCCGGCGACCTCGGCTGGCGCGGCATCCCGAGTATCCTGATCGAAAAATCCGACGGTGTCATCCGCCAGGCCAAGATGGACATGGTTGGCATCCGCTCGATGGAATATTGCCGCCGCTGGGGCATCGTGCCCTGGGTCGAAAGCGCTGGCTACAACCGCGACTATCCGCAGGATTGCGCCTGGGTGACCACCCTCAACGGTTACGAATTCGGGCGCGAGCCTTTCCCTTCGGTGGCCGCGGAAAAATGCCCGCCGCAAAGCCCGCAAAAGCGCGAGCGCTGCCCGCAGAATTTCTTCGACCCGGTATTGCGCCGCTTTGCCGAGCGCTCGGGTCTGGCGAGCTTGCGCTACGAAACCGAGCTGGTCGATTTTGTCGAGCATGAGAATGGCGTCACCGCCACGGTCAAGAACCTCCAGACCGGGACGCTGGAAACCATAGAGGCGGCCTACCTGGTCGGCTGCGACGGCGGCGCCAGCACAGTGCGTCAGAAGCTGGACATCCCGATGGAAGGTCCGGAAGCGCTGACCTATACCACCAACGTGATCTTCCGCTGCGATGGCCTGGAAAAGCTGCATCGCATGGAACCGGGCTACCGCTACATCTTTATCGGACTGGAAGGCACCTGGGCCACGCTGGTGGCGATCAATGGCCGCGACGAATGGCGTTTCTCGCTGGTGGGCGACAGCGAAAAGCGCACGTATTCGGAAGAGGAACTGCGCACCGCCATCGTGCGCGCCGTCGGCCGTGAATTCGATTTCGAGATTCTCTCGATCCTGCCCTGGGTGCGGCGCCAGCTGGTGGCGCAGCGCTACGGCAGCAAACGCGTATTCCTGGCGGGTGATGCCGCCCACCTGACTTCGCCCACCGGCGGATTCGGCATGAATACCGGCATCCAGGACGCGGTCAATCTGGGATGGAAGCTGGAAGCCGCCTTGAAGGGTTGGGGCGGGGAGCACATCCTCGAGACCTATGGGATCGAGCAGCGCCCCGTAGGCTTGCGCAATGTCGCCGAGGCTACCGATAACCTGAAGCGCATGCTCAATCCGCGCGTCACTGAACCGCCCAAGGAATTGTTCGATGACACCCCCGAAGGGGAGCGGGCGCGCAAGGAATTCGGCGACAACTACACCGAAATGATGAAGCGCGAGTGGTTCAGCATCGGCATCCACCTGGGTTACATGTACGAAGGTTCGCCGATCATCGTGCCAGACGGAACGCCGCAGCCGGAGGATACCGTATCCACCTATACCCAGACCGCGCGCCCGGGTTCGCGTGCGCCGCACGTGTGGCTGGCGCAGGATGAATCGATCATCGATTTGTTCGGCAAGGAATTCGTGCTGCTGCGCTTCGGCGCCGATGCCCCTTCGGGCGAGGGCCTGGCCGCAGCCGCTCGCGAGCGCAAGGTGCCGCTGAAGGTGGTCACCATCGATAACGCGGAAGCCAGCGGCCTGTATGAACGCAAGCTGGTGCTGGTGCGTCCGGATGGCCAGAGCGCCTGGCGCGGCGACAGCGAGCCGGGCAATCCCTTGGGCGTCATCGACGTGGTGCGCGGCGCGGTGAGTGCCTGATTCAGGCATTGCGAGAATCAGGCGGCGACTGCGCATGCCGATTCCGCAAGGCCTGGATTTCCTTGCCGCCGATACTGGCGCGGGAAGATCACCTTGAAGGCAGCATGGCCGTTTGACCGACACCACACTTCTTGAGTCCAGCGCGGCCCGAGATGATCTGGCCGGGACGCCGGGCGGGTCGTGCACATTGCTTCATCAGCGGGGCGCATCGGCTATGATTGCCGATTATTCTTGATGAGGTGGGTTGGCAATGAGAGGTCGGCAATGAGCAAGGAGGAAAAACCCGTGGAAAAATCCGGGGTGCGCACCAAGCCCGCGCCCCAGGCTGCCAAGCCGCAATTCCAGGTGGTGCGCTCGCGCCGTACCTTCGAGGATATCTGCCTGCAGATCAGGAATGAAGTTGCGGCCGGGCGCCTGAAGCCCGGCGACCGCCTGCCGGCGGAGCGCGACCTGGCCGAACAGTTGGGGGTCAGCCGCACCGCCGTCAGGGAAGCGCTGCGCAGCCTGGAAGTCGCCGGGGTGATCTCGCTGCTACGCGGCGTCAACGGCGGCTCTTTCATCCGCCAGGGCGATCCCGGCATCATTACCCAGGCGGTATCGGACATGATATTGCTGGGGCGGATCTCCACCGAGAGCCTGACCGAAGCGCGCATCCTGTTGATGAACGATGCCCTGACGCTGGCGGCGGAGCGCGCGACCAAGGCCGATCTCGAGGCGATGGAGCAGGATATCGATGTGCTGGACGAGTTGACGCGCAGCGGCGACCTGGCCCGGCGCTCGGCGCACATCACCAATTTCTACGGACTGATCGCCCGCGCCACGCATAACGAAGTGCTGGTGATGCTGGTGGAAACCACCTCGGAAATTTTCCAGCGCTTGCTGAGCCAGATCGGGCCGCGCCCGCGCGCCGACCTGGTCGCGGAGCGCCGTTCCATCGTCAATCATTTGCGCGCGCGCAATGCCGCGGCGGCGTGCGAGGAGATGACCAATCATCTGGCGCGGCTGGCCCATTACCTCAATACTCAGGCCAAGGACAAGGCCAGGAACAGCAAGCGTTCCACGAACGCGTAATTGTTCAGGGCGGGTTTGAAACCAGCCCGTATAAGGAGACAGAGGTCAGGGATCAGTCTCATACGGTCACCCTGCGCGCAGTCGCAGGGTCCATGGTTTGTGCCCCATGGATTCCGCGACTTCGCGCGGAATGACACCTTCTTGAATCCAAGGGGCGGGTTCACTTTCAAATCCACCGCCGCCCCCTAAATCACCCCGGCGCCGCGCAAGGCGTCGATTTCCTCCGGACCCATCCCCAGTTTCTCGCGCAGCACGCTCTCGGTAT
>Ga0182745_1001506_pt1 | contig 22275 bp, 20 predicted proteins | sample eDN3rd30CKraftBY_FD_128523 | JGI IMG/M metagenome (GOLD analysis project Ga0182745, IMG submission 128523) | Enriched backyard soil microbial communities from Emeryville, California, USA - eDNA 3rd pass 30_C Kraft BY (version 2) (version 2) | ecosystem: Environmental > Terrestrial > Soil >...
ACCGGCGCTTTTCTTCAGCCGCACCCTCGCCCACTTGTGTGCGCCGGTGTTCGTCCTGCTGACCGGCCTGTCGGCCTGGCTGTATGGCGAGAAGTATCAGGGCCGTGGCGACGTCTCGGCGTTTCTGTTCAAACGCGGGCTGTTCCTGGTGGTGCTGGAGTTCACCCTGGTCAACTTCGCCTGGACCTTCCAGTTGCCCCCCAGCGTGATCTACCTGCAAGTGATCTGGACCATCGGCGTCAGCATGATCGCCCTGTCGCTGCTGGTGTGGCTGCCACGCGCCGCGCTGCTCGCCCTGGGCGCCATCATCATCGCCGGCCACAACCTGCTCGACGGGGTGCACTTTGGCGCAGAGTCAGCCCTGCATGTGCCGTGGGCAATCCTGCATGATCGTGGCTGGCTGGCGTTTTCCGAGACCCTGCACCTGCGCACGTCTTACCCGGTGCTGCCTTGGATCGGCGTCATCGCGCTGGGTTACGGCCTGGGGCCCTGGTTCGCCCGTGGCAGCGATGCCGGACAACGCCAGCAACACCTGCAGGTAGCCGGTTTGCTCGCGCTGCTTGGCTTTGCCCTGCTGCGCATGTTCAACGGTTACGGTGAGGCGCCGTGGAGCGGTTATCCAACCTTCACGCAAACCCTGATGAGCTTCTTCAACATCACCAAATACCCACCGTCGCTTCTGTTCCTGGCCCTGACCCTGGGCTGTGGCCTGCTGCTGTTACGCGCGTTCGAGCGGGCCGGCCAAGTGCGCTGGATCACGGCACTGGCGGTGTTCGGTGCGGCACCGATGTTCTTCTACCTGCTGCACCTGTATGTGCTGAAGCTGCTGTACCTGGCCTGCGTGGCGCTGTTCGGGCTCAACCATGGCGACTACTTCGGTTTCGACGGTATTGCAGCGGTGTGGCTGGGCGCGGTGCTGCTGGCGGTTTCGCTGTACCTGCCGGTGCGCGGGTTCGCCCGGCTGAAACAGCGCCGCCGCGACATCAGCTGGCTGAAGTACTTCTGAAAAGCGTTTTCCCCCGGCGCCGCGATGGTCTACCATGCGGGCCGCCGGTTTCCACCACGGAACTAACAGGGAATCCCAGGCCCGCCAATACGGGCCAAACGGAACTGCCCCCGCAACTGTAGGTGCCGAGCCTGCTCCACCCATGCCACTGGGCCTACCGCCCGGGAAGGCCGGAGCCAGGCCATGACGCACCAGTCAGGAGACCTGCCGGCCTGCATTCACCAACCGGCGGGGTGTCCGGGATTGGCCGTCAGTGTTGCCCCAGCCACCCGCTGGGGCTCGGCGATGCCTGTCCGTGCGTTCCTCACCAGAACTGTCCGATAGGAGATCGCCCAGCATGCTGCCCCGTTTCGCCACCCTGCTCGCGGGCCTAGGCCTCACCGGCCTGGCCCAGGCCGCTGCCACCCACTACCCGCTGACGGTCGACAACTGCGGCAAGCCGCAGACTTTTGCCCAGGCACCGCAGCGCGCCGTCACCATCGGCCAGGCCGGTACCGAGCTGCTCTATGCCTTGGGGCTGGGTGACAAGCTGGCAGGCACCTCGCTGTGGTTCAACAACGTATTGCCTGAATACCAGGCAGTGAACGCCAAGGTTCCACGCCTGGCCGACAACGAACCCAGCTTCGAGGCGGTGGTCGGCAAGCACCCGCAGCTGGTCGCGGTGCAGTTCGAATGGATGGTCGGTGCCCAGGGCTCGGTCGCCACCCGCGAGCAGTTCGATGAACTGAAGATCCCCACCTACGTGCTGCCATCGGACTGCGAAGGCAAGGACAACCTGGTCGGTGCAGACGGCACCCGCCTGCAAGCGTTCCAGGTAGACAGCATCTACAAGAGCGTCAGCCAACTGGCCGAGATCTTCGACGTTCAGGACCGCGGTGCGGCCCTGAACGCAGAATTGCAAGGGCATCTGGACAGCGCCAGGGCGCGGCTGGCCGGCAAGGACCTGTCGGCAACTACGGCGCTGTTCTGGTTCTCCAGCGCCGACCTTCACATCGACCCCTATGTGGCCGGCCGCCAGGGTGTCGCCGACTTCATGCTGCGCACCCTTGGTGTACGCAACGTGGTCGAGTCCAGCGAAGAATGGCCAAGCGTAGGCTGGGAAACCCTGGCCAAGGCCAATCCGACCTGGCTGATCATCGCGCGCATGGACCGCCGCCGTTTCCCCGCCGACGACTACCAGAAAAAGCTCGAATTCCTGCGCAGTGATCCGGTAACCCGCAACATGGACGCAGTGAAGCACGACCGTATCATTATCCTTGACGCCGACGCCATGCAGGCCGGTATCCGCCTGTTCCGCGGCGTTCAAACGCTGTCCACGGCCTTCGCCAGCGGTAAAGCAGCCCAGTGATGATTCGCCTGTTACCCTGCATCGCCGTTGCCCTGGCCGCCCTGTTGGCTGCCCTGCTGGCCGGCACCGCCATCGGCGAAACCAACCTGTCGCCCAGCGTGGTCGGCCAGGTGCTGGCCAACCACCTGTGGCAAGCCGCCTACCCGGTGGACCCGATCGACGCCGGCATCGTCTGGAACTACCGCCTGACCCGCACCCTGGTCGCAGCCGCTTGTGGCGCCGGGCTGGCCACCTGCGGTGTCATCCTGCAGGCGATGTTGCGCAACCCACTGGCCGAGCCCTACTTGCTGGGGCTGTCTGCCGGTGCCTCGACCGGCGCGGTACTCGTCGGCCTGCTGGGCCTGGGTAGCCTGGCGTTAAGCATGTCCGCAGGGGCTTTCATCGGTGCCGTGGCCGCATTCGCCTTGGTACTGGTGCTGGCCCGCGCGGCCGGCCCCAGCAGCAACAATGCCCAGGTGATCCTTGCCGGTATCGCCGGCTCGCAACTGTTCAATGCACTGACCGCCTTCCTGATCACCAAGTCGGCCACCGCCGAGCAGGCGCGCGGTATCCTGTTCTGGCTGCTGGGCAACCTGAGCGGCGTGCGCTGGCCTTCGGTGTGGCTGGCTGTGCCGGTGGCGATTTTCGGTTTGCTGGTGTGCCTGTGGCACCGCCGTGCTCTGGATGCCTTCACCTTCGGTACCGATTCGGCCGCCTCGCTGGGCATCCCGGTGCGGCGCACCCAGTTGCTGCTGATCAGTTGTGCAGCGCTGGTGACAGCTGTGATGGTGTCCATTGTCGGCGCCATCGGGTTTGTCGGGCTGGTAATACCCCATGCCCTGCGCCTTCTGCTCGGCCCCGGGCACAGCCGTCTGTTGCCCGCCAGCGCACTGGGCGGTGCGCTGTTCCTGATTGCGGCAGACATTCTTTCACGCACGCTGATCGCCGGCCAGGTGATCCCGGTGGGCGTGGTGACTGCGCTGATCGGTGCCCCCGTATTCGCGCTGATTCTGGTTAGCCGTCGGGGGCGCCCATGACCGCCATGACAGCAGTTCGCATCCCTCCGCTGGCCTGCCATGGGCTGGGGCTGCAACTGGCCGGCAATACCGTGCTCAGCGATATCGACCTCAGCGTTGTCGCCGGTGAAACCCTGGGAATTGTCGGCCCTAACGGCTCGGGCAAATCCTCGCTACTGAAGTTGCTGGCAGGGTTGCGCAAACCGGCCTGCGGCAGCGTGCAGCTCATGGGTGAGCCACTGGCACAGATGCCCCGCCGCCGTGTTGCCCAGACGCTGGCGCTGGTCGAGCAACAGGCCGACACCCTCGATGCGATCAGCGTGTTCGACGCGGTTGCCTTGGGCCGCACACCCTGGCTCTCGGCCCTGGCACCGTTCTCGCGGCAGGACCGCGCCATCGTCGAGCAAGCCCTGACCGACCTCGATGCCCTGCACCTGCGCACGCGCCTGTGGGGGTCGCTGTCCGGTGGCGAGCGCCAGCGTGTACACATCGCCCGCGCGCTGGCCCAACGGCCGCAGGTGCTGCTACTGGACGAGCCGACCAACCACCTGGACATCCAGCATCAGCTAAGCCTGCTGCAACAAGTGCAGGCGCTGCCGGTAACCACCCTGGTGGCGCTGCATGACCTCAACCAGGCGCTGACCTGCGACCGTGTCGCGGTTCTTGACAAAGGCCGCCTGATCGCCCTCGGCAAACCCTTCGAGGTGCTTACCCCCAAGCGCCTGCTGAGCACCTTCGGCGTCCACGCCCACTACCTCACCGACCCTTTCGACGGCGCGCGCATCCTGCGCTTTCGCGCCCCCTGAACCAAGTAGCCCTGCCCATGCTGTTGCGTCATTGCCAACAGGCACGTTCCCACAGGTCAGCGTAATCGCAACTGCATGTGCGTGGTCTGCCACACCGGGTCTTGCTCCACATCCACCAGCGTGAACCCTTGCCGCTCCCAGAACGCAATGGCGCCCGGCAGAAACGGATGAGTATGCAGGTAAAGGCAGTCGACGCCCGCTTGCATCGCCCGTTCGCGCAAGGCACCAAACAAGGCAGCCGCCAGGCCATGCCTGCGGTAGGCCGGCAACACGAACAGCCGCACCACCTCGACTACCCGCTCTGCGCGGTAATCAAGCTGGGCAAAGCGATGATCATAGGGCAAGTAACCTATCACCGCGACCAGCCGCTCACCCTCACGGGCTTCCAGAAAACAGCCCGCGCCGTCCAGGTAAGTGTCGGCGAAATGCGCCAGGTCACGCGGCAAGGGTGCGTTGGCGAGCATCGGAAAAAGCACGCGGCGAGCGCTGTCGACAAACGCCAGCACTTCGGCAATGGCGTCACGCGCTACAGGTTGCAGGGTCCAGTTCGGCATCGGGCGGTTGCCAGTGTGATCGGGAGCGCACGGTTCTACCGCAGCCTGCCGCTCAAGGCAAATCACAGGGCTCGTCGCGGCAAGGCGGACACCGGTATAATCGGCAGTCTTCACTGCCCGACCAGGCCACACCATGCCTCGCCTCCCGAAGTTGCTGTTCCCCCTGTTGCTGGCTGCTGCACTCACCGCCTGCGACCAGAAACCCTCCCGTGAAGAACAGATCCTCGCCCAGCTGCCGCTGCAGGACGCCTACACGCACAACATCGAGCGCATGTCCGCGCTGCTGGGCCGCACTCACCCGCAGCTGTCGCAAGCGACCATCCAGGACGTACTGCGCAAGCACCTGACCGTCGAGGACCAGCGCCGGGACCTGTTCCGCCTGTACAGCGAAAAGAACTTCAGCGACGCCGAATTCGCCACCATCGTCGCCGCCACTCAGGACCCCGCCAAAGCGCGCGCCCTGGAAGACACCGAAGCCGGCAAACGCTTGAGCGAAAAACTCACCGCGCTGATGCGCGAAACCGCCCGCGATGTGAACGTGCAGGCCTTGGTCGAACAGCGCATGCAACAGGTGGAAGATGAGCTTGATGCACTGGACAAGGCAGGCTCTTGAGCGCCACCCGCTAAGGTAACTCCCGTTCAGCAGCCCTTTACGATCACCCGAGGTCAGGATTGCCACACACCAAGCACGGATTGCGCCTGGATCTACGTACACTCATTCTGGTGCTCTGCGCCCTGACCGCAGTGGTCATGCTGTGCGCCAGCTATTTCGCCAGCTACCGGGTGCAGCGCCAGCTACTGATCGACAATGCCCTGGAAGCCAACCGGGTATATGCGAGAAAGCTGGCCAGCATCACCGAAACCTTCATTGGCAGCGCCTTGCAGCAACTGATGTTCAGCGCCGGTGTACAAAGCCGACAGTTGAGCGACACCGCAGCGCTGCAGGTAGAGACTGACCGCGTACTGGGCCAGAGCATGGCCTTCAACTCCACCTTCGTGATCGATGCCAACGGGGTACTGCTGGCAGTATCCCCCGCCCCGCTACGCCACCTGATCGGCACCCACGTGCAGTCGCCCGGCGCTCAGGAAGCCCTGCACGAACGCCGTCCACTGGTTTCCACGCCCTACCTGTCGGCGGCCGACAACCTGGTGGTGGTGCTGTCGCAACCCATTTTCGACAACAACGGTCGCTACCTGGGGTATGTGGGTGGCAGCCTCTATCTGCGTGAACACAACATCCTCAACAGCCTGCTGGGCGAGCATTTCTACAAGGACGGTTCGTACCTGTATGTGGTCGACCGCAACCGACGCCTGCTGTACCACCCCAATAGCGAACGGGTAGGCACGGTGGTGGAGGGCAATGCGCTAGTTGACCAGCTGGCGACACTGGACAGCGGTACCCGGCAGTTGACCAATAGCCTAGGCGTGGAAATGCTCGCCGGTTTCGCCACTGTACCCAGCGCCGGCTGGGGCGTGGTAGCGCAGCAGCCTTTGGCGCAGACGGTGACGCCGCTGAACCATCTGGTGCTGAACGTGATCGCCAGTTCGGCGCCTTTGGCGCTGGTTGGCAGCCTGCTGCTGTGGTGGTTGGCCCGTACCATCGCCCGGCCGCTGTGGAAACTGGCCGCGAGTGCCCGCACGATGGACCGCGCCGGTACCGCCGAACGCTTGCATCAGGTGCGGGCCTGGTACTTCGAGGCGGCAGAGCTCAAGCGCGCATTGCTGTTCAGCCTGAACTTGCTGCAAGAACGCATCGGCCGGCTCAATCGGGACGCCCAGACCGACCCGCTGACCGGCCTGGGCAACCGCCGCAGCCTGGAATTCAGCCTTTCGTTACTGGAAGCTGAAAACCGGGAGTTTGCTGCCATTGCGCTGGATATCGACCATTTCAAGCGGATAAATGACAGCCATGGACACGAAGTGGGCGACCAGGTGCTGCGCCAGCTGGCGGAGCTCATGCGCCGTTGTTGCCGCGAGGGCGACCTGTTGTGTCGCACCGGCGGCGAGGAGTTCTTGATATTGCTGCCTGGGGCAACCCTGAATGTGGCCGCCGCAGTGGCCGAACGGTTGCGTGTGACCGTACAGGATATGCCGGTGGAACCGGTGGGGGCAGTGACAATTTCGCTGGGGGTGACGCACTGGGATGGCGAGACGCACGGCGAGCCCATGAACGCATTGGGCGAGGCTGACCGGGCGCTTTACCGGGCCAAGCAAGAGGGGCGCAACCGGGTCGCTTTTGCCTGAACGCCTTGTGTTGTCACCATGGAACGGGCTCGCCCGTGAAAATGCCGATACAGGCAACGATGCATCGCTGCCCTGTAACAATTCCTGTCATAAAACTGCAGCGTTCCAGTCATAGGATTGACCCCGACCTGACATTTTCACTTCATGGATGAGCGTCTCATGCGTCGTGTGGTTTTCAATCAGAAAGGTGGCGTTGGCAAATCCAGCATTGCCTGCAACCTCGCCGCAGCCAGTGCCGCCGAGGGCTACCGAACCTTGCTGGTCGACCTCGACCCACAGGCCAATGCCACCTTCTACCTGACCGGGCTTGCCAACGACACCATTCCTGCCGGCATCGCCGACTTCTTCCGCCAGACCTTGTCGCCGGTTACTGCCGCCGGCAAGAAGCACCGCGTGGCAATCACCGAAACCCGCTACAGCAACCTGCACCTGGTCACCGCCAGCCCTGACCTCAGCGACCTGCAAAGCAAGCTGGAGAGCAAGTTCAAGATCAACAAGCTGCGCAAGTTGCTGGTGGCGCTGGGCGAGGACTACGAGCGGATCTACATCGACACCCCGCCCGCACTGAACTTCTATACCTTCAGCGCGCTGGTGGCGGCCGAGCGTCTGTTGATTCCGTTCGACTGCGACAGTTTCTCGCGCCAGGCCCTGCACAGTGTCATGGCCGAGGTCGAAGAACTGCGCCAGGACCACAACCCCGCGCTGCAGGTGGAAGGTGTGGTGGTCAATCAGTTCGCCGGCCGCACCGCACTGCACCAGACCCTGGTCGATCAACTGCGCAGCGAAGGCCTGCCGGTGCTGCCGGTGTACCTGAGCAGTTCGATCAAGATGCGTGAATCGCACCATGCCTCGGTGCCATTGGTGCATTTGGCGCCACGGCATAAACTGGCCCTGGAATTTGTCGATTTGCTGGATGTGCTTGAGCGTGCGGCCTGACAGGCCTTTTGAGGCACTCCGGCTGTAACCTGCTGCATCGGTTGAATCAGGTATACCGAGGTCGCCCTCGACAAAGCGCCTTGCAGCGCCCGGCTATCTACTGGCAAGCACAATAACGATGGCGCGGCCCTACCGCGCCACTTTCATCATGGCTGCCAAAGGAAACCGGAGAGCTCCCGCATGTCCGCACATCATGAGGTATCCCCCGCCACCCTGCGCAGGGTGATAGCCGCTTCGGCCATCGGCAACTTCGTCGAATGGTTCGACTTCGCCGTGTACGGCTTTCTCGCCACGCTGATCGCCAGCCAGTTCTTTGCCAGCGAAGACGCCAGCGTGGCCTTGCTCAAAACCTTCGCGGTGTTCGCCGTGGCCTTCGCCCTGCGCCCCTTGGGCGGCATCGTCTTCGGTGCCTTGGGCGACCGACTGGGTCGCAAGCGCATCCTGTCGCTGACCATCCTGCTGATGGCCGGCTCCACCACGTTGATCGGCCTGCTGCCGACCTATGCCAGCATCGGCCTGGCAGCCCCGGCGCTGCTGACCCTGGCCCGCTGCCTGCAGGGGTTTTCTGCCGGTGGCGAATATGCCGGGGCCTGCGCCTACCTGATGGAGCACGCGCCTGACGACAAGCGCGCCTTTTATGGCAGCTTCGTACCTGTGTCGACCTTTTCCGCCTTTGCCTGCGCAGCGGTGATCGCTTATGGCCTGGAGGCCAGCCTGTCGACCGAGGCGATGAATGCCTGGGGCTGGCGCATTCCGTTCCTGATTGCCGCACCGCTGGGCCTGGTCGGCCTGTACCTGCGCTGGCGCATGGAGGAAACCCCGGCGTTCCGCGAAGCCGTCGCCCAAGGCAAGGAGCACGAGCATTCACCGCTGAAGGAAACCCTGCGCCACCATGGCCGGGTCATCCGCAACCTGGGGGCGTTCATTTCGCTGACCGCGTTGTCGTTCTACATGTTCACCACCTACTTCGCCACCTACCTGCAACTGGTCGGCAACCTGACCCGCGCGCAGTCACTGCTGGTGACCACCGTGGCCCTGCTGTTCGCCGCCGTGGGCTGCCCGCTGGCCGGTGCATTTTCGGACCGGGTGGGGCGGCGCAAGACCATCGGTTTTACCTGCCTGTGGATGATGCTTAGCGTGTTCCCGGCGTACTGGCTGGCCAGCTCTGGCTCGATGTCGGGTGCGTTGCTGGGGGTGATCCTGCTAGCGGTGGGGGCACTGTGCAGTGGCGTGGTTACCGCAGCATTGCTGTCGGAAAGTTTCCCTACACGTACCCGCTATACCGCTTCGGCGATTACCTACAACGTGGCCTACACGCTATTTGGCGGCACTGCGCCGCTGGTGGCAACCTGGCTCATCGGCCAAACCGGCAGCAGCCTGGCACCGGCGTTCTACCTGGTGGTGATTGCGCTGGTGGCGTTGGTGGGCGGCTTGGCGTTGCCGGAAACTTCGCGGATTTCTTTGCATGAGGACATGAGCATGGACGGTGTGCGGGCCGGAACCCGAAACACCGTCTGAAATTTCCGGGGCTGCCTTGCAGCCCCGACTGCTCAGCCTTCCTGCTGCTCTTCCCGCCGATACGCCCACTGATACAACGCCGGCAACACCAGCAACGTCAGCGCTGTAGAGGACAAGATCCCGCCAATCACCACCGTTGCCAGTGGCCGTTGCACCTCCGCACCGGTCCCGGTGGCCAAGGCCATCGGAATGAACCCCAGCGAGGCCACCAGCGCCGTCATCAGTACCGGCCGCAATCGGGTCAGCGCACCCTCCTCGACCGCCGCCCGCAGCGTGCGCCCTTCCTCGCGCAGCCCGCGGATAAAGGCAATCATCACCAGCCCGTTCAGCACTGCCACTCCCGACAATGCAATGAACCCGACCCCGGCAGAAATGGACAGCGGAATATCACGCGACCACAGCGCCAGCACCCCGCCGGTCAGCGCAAAGGGGATGCCGGTGAACACCAGCAGGCCGTCCCTGAGGTTGTTGAACATCATCAGCAACAGTGCCATGACCAGCAGCAAGGCTACCGGTACCACCACCTGCAAGCGCTCGGCCGCCGACTGCAACTGCTCGAACTGGCCTCCCCAACGCGTCCAGTACCCCGGTGGCACCTGCACCTGGTCGATCAGGGCCTGCTCGGCCTCTTGCACAAACGAGCCCAGGTCGCGTCCACGCACGTTGGCACTGACCACCACCACACGCTTGCCATCCTCGCGGCTCACCTGATTCGGGCCCAGTTGCAGGTTCAGCGTGGCTACCTGCGACAGCGGGATGAAACCGATTTGCCCGGCCCCCTCAGCAGCACTGGCCGGTACGGGAATCAGCAGGCTGGCCAGCCCGTCGACATCGGTACGCAAGGTTTCCGACAGGCGCACGACCATGTCGAAGCGGCGGTCGCCCTCATACAGCGTACCGGCGGTGCGGCCACCCACGGCAATGGCGATGGCGCCCTGCACATCGCCCACATTCAGGCCATGACGGGCGGCCTTGTCACGGTCGATGTCGATGGTCAGTACCGGCAAGCCCGTGGTCTGCTCCACCTTCACCTCGGACGCGCCTGGCACCCCTTGCAGGCTGGTGGCGATCTGCGCGGCAGTGCGATTGAGCACCTCCATGTCGTCTCCGAACAGCTTCACCGCCACATCGCTGCGCACCCCGGAAATCAGCTCGTTGAAGCGCAGCTGAATGGGCTGCGACAGCTCATAGTTGCTGCCCGGTACACTGGCAGCGGCACGTTGCACCTGGGCGATCAGTTCATCCCGCGGCTTGCCCGGGTCAACCCATTGTTCGCGCGGGCGCAGCATCACGTAGGCATCGGAAATGTTCGGTGGCATCGGGTCGGAGGCAATCTCGGCAGTGCCGGTGCGGGCAAACACCCGCTCCACCTCGGGCACCTGGGCGATGATCGCCTGCTCCAGGCGCTGCTGCATGTCCACCGACTGCGACAGGCTGGTGCCCGGCACTCGCAGGGCCTGCAGGGCGAAGTCACCCTCGCTGAGGCTGGGGATGAACTCGCTGCCCATGCGGCTGGCCACCACGCCGGACAACAGCACCAGGGCGGCGGCAGCAGCAAACGCCAGTTTGCGCCGGCCCAGCACCCAGGCCAGCACCGGGGCATAGCGCTGACGTGCCGTACGCATCACCAGGCCTTCCTCCTCCTTGACCTTGCCGGTGACGAACAGGGCAATGGCCGCCGGTACGAACGTGACCGAGAGGACCATCGCACCCAACAGGGCCATGACCACGGTGAAGGCCATGGGGTGGAACATCTTGCCCTCGACCCCGGTAAGGGCAAAGATCGGCAGGTACACCACCATGATGATCAACTGCCCATAGATCAGCGGCCGGCGTGCTTCGCGGGCGGCGGCAAACACCTCATGGAACCGTTCGGCGCGGGTCAGCATGCGACCGTGGCGCAGCTGGGCATGGGCCAGGCGACGGATGGCGTTTTCCACGATCACCACCGCGCCGTCGACGATGATGCCGAAGTCCAGCGCGCCCAGGCTCATCAGGTTGGCACTGACCTTGTTGCTGAACATGCCGGTAAAGGTGAACAGCATCGAAAGCGGGATAACCATGGCCGTGATCAGCGCAGCACGGATGTTGCCGAGGAACAGGAACAGCACGGCAATCACCAGGATTGCACCTTCGATCAGGTTCTTCTTCACCGTGGCGATCGCTTTCTCCACCAGGTGGGTGCGGTCGTACACCGTCACTGCCACTACGCCCTTGGGCAGGTTGCGATTGATCTCGACCAGTTTTGCAGCGACCGCCTGCGACACCGTGCGACTGTTCTCGCCAATCAGCATGAACACCGTGCCCAGCACGACTTCCCGACCGTTTTCGGTGGCTGCCCCCGAGCGCAGCTCTTGGCCAAGGCCAACCTGGGCGACATGGCTGACGCGGATCGGCGTGCCGTCGACGCTGGAAATAACGATGTTGGCAATGTCTTCGGCCGAGGCCACCTGGCCAGGCGCGCGAATCAGCAACTGCTCGCCATTGCGCTCGATATAGCCAGCGCCAATGTTGGCGTTATTGCGCTCCAGCGCTGCAATCAGGTCGTTGAGGGTGAGCTTGTAGGCCGCCAGGCGTTTGGGCTCTGGTGCAATAAGGTATTGCTTGGCATGGCCACCGATGCTGTTGACCTCGGCCACACCCGGCACATTGCGCAGCTGCGGCTTGATGATCCAGTCCTGAATCACCCGCAGGTCGGTTGGGGTGTAAGGTGTACCGTCTTCCTTGAGCGCCCCCTCCTGGGCTTCCACCGTCCACAGGAAGATTTCCCCCAGGCCGGTGGAGATCGGCCCCATGCTCGCCTCGATGCCCTCAGGCAATTGCTCGCGGGCCACCTGCAGGCGCTCGTTGACCAGTTGGCGGGCGAAGAAGATATCGGTGCCATCATCGAAAATGACCGTGACTTGCGACAGGCCCGAGCGCGACAGCGAGCGGGTCTGCTTGAGCCCTGGCAGGCCGGCCATGGCGGTTTCGATGGCAAAGGTGATGCGCTGCTCGGTCTCCAGCGGCGAATAGCCGGGGGCGACGGTGTTGATCTGCACCTGGACGTTAGTGATGTCCGGCACAGCATCGATCGGCAGTTTCTGGTAGCTGTGGATACCCACCGCGGCCATCAGGACCACGGCCAGCATCACCACCAGGCGCTGCTCGATGGCAAATTGAATCAGGCGTTCGAACATGCAGGTGTCCCCGTGATCAGTGGCTGTGCTCGGCCGAGCCCTTGCCCAGTTCCGACTTGAGGACAAAGCTGCCAGCGGCCGCAACCTGAGTACCGGCGGCCAGGCCGCTGGTGATTTCCACCTGGCCAGCATCGCGGCGGCCAGTCTTCACCGGGCGCGCCTCGAAGCCTTCCGCAGTGCGGGCAAACACCACGGTCTGCGCCTCCCAGGTTTGCAGGGCGCTTTCCGGCACCGCCACGGCGGCCTCGAAGCGGTCGACGCTGACAGCCACGTTGACGAACAGCCCGGGGCGCCAGGCGCCATTGGGATTGGCAAGTGTGGCGCGCACAGTGGCGGCGCGGTTCTGCTCGCCGAGCAGGCTGCCGACGTAATTGACCTTGCCCTGGACCTCGGCGCCCAGGTCCGGCGCACTGACCCTGACATCGCGGCCGGTCACCACCTTGTCCAGGTCACGAGGGGCCACGGCGAAGGTGGCCCACACCCGGCTCAGGTCGGACAGGGTGAACGCGTTGCTGGTCGCGTCGACCACCTCACCCACGGTCAGGTGCTTTTCCACGACGAGCGCATCGAAGGGTGCGCGCAGTTCATAGCGGTTGCCGGCACCGGCCGGGCCCACCGCCGCGACCTTCTGCCGAGCGTTGGCCAGAGCGATCTCGGCCTCCTGCAGGGCCTGGCGCGCCCGCAGGTAATCCTGCTCGGCGCTGATTCGCTCCTGCCACAGCTGTTGCTCCCGCTGAAAGGTCAACCGCGCCAATTCCAGACGACGCTGGGCGGCCTGCTGTTCGCTGCGCAGGTCGGAGATCTGCTGGCTGGCAATCACCGCCAGTACCTGGCCGCGCCTGACCGCCTGGCCCAACTCGGCTTGCACCGCTTCGACCACACCCGGCACGCGGGGTACCACATGTGCGGTGCGGTCCTCGTCAAAGCGGATCTCACCCGGGAAGCTGATGGCGGTGCCCAACTCACGGGGGCCAGCGGCAGCCAGTTGCACGCCAGCCGATTCGATCTGCGCGACAGACAGGTGCAACTGGCCCTCTTCTTCGCCATGCCCCTCCTCTGCAGGGCCTGCGGCGGCCTGCTCTGCAGCGTGGCCGTGGCTGTCTTGACCATGGTCGTCATGGGGGGCTTGAGCCTTGGACGCCTGGCCGAGTGTGCCGGTCCAGGCCAGGCCAGCGAGGCCAAGGGCCGCAACGGCAGTGGCCAGAAGGGCTAGCTTGCGTGGGTTAGTCATTGTTGCTCCTGCTATCGGGTTTGTTGCTCAGGCCATCAAGATCGCCGTAGATCCGCTCCACGTGTGCACGCGCGTCGGTCGCCGAGGCCAGCGCCTCGAGGTACAGCCCGCGAGCCTCGATCAGCGTGCGCTGGGCGTCGAGTACATCGAGAAAAGCGAACTTGCCCATTTCAAAACCGCGGGTGGCGGTGTCCACGGCCTGCTGCGCAGCCGGCAGGATGGTGCGGTCGTAGGCTTCAACGTCCTGCATCGCCGTCTCCCACTGGCTGATGGCACTGCGGGTTTCACTTCGCAGACGCAGCTCCACGGCATTGCGCAGGTCGCGCGCCTGATCGGCACGGCGCGCAGCCGCCAGGACATTGCCCTGGTTGCGGTCGAACAGCGGCAACGGCATGGACAGGCCAACCACGTTCACCCGCTCCCGGTCTTCGCGGCTGTACTGGCTGCCAAGGCTGACGGTGAGGTTGGGGAAACGCTGGGCTTTTTCCGAACCCAGGGACGCATCGCCGCGCTCGACCTGGGCAGCGGCCAGGCGCCATTCAACGGTCTGTTCGACCTGTTCAAGCAAGGTGTCGGCACCCGGCGCGATGCCTGGCGAAAGGTTGGCCGCCTGTAACCGTTCAAAGCTTGCCATCGGGCTGCCCGTCAACCGGGCCAAGGCCTGGTAGGCCACGCTGCGCTGGGTTTTCGCGCGGCGCACTTCGGTCTGGGCCTGGGCCAGTTGCACCTGGGCACGGGTGGCCTCCACCGGTGATGACTGGCCTGCCGTAACCCGCCCTTGCACCACCCGCAGGCCGCGTTCAGTCAATGCCTGCGACTGCTGCGCCAGCTCCAGCGCGGTCTGCGCACGCAAGGCAGCGTGGAAAGCCTGCACCACATCGGCCCGCAGGGCGTTGCGCTGGCGCTCCAGGTCGAGCAGGGCAATGGCCTGGCCGGCCCCCGCCACGGCGAGACGTGCGCCACGCTTTCCGCCCAGTTCCAGCGGCTGGCTGAGGGTGACGGTGGTGGTGGTGGTGTCGCGACGGGTGTCCTCGACCTCCCAGGCCAGCTCCGGGTTGGGGATCAGCCCGGCTTGGCGCCATTCGCCATCGGCAATGCCAATTTCACGGCCGGCTGCAGCCAGCTCCGGGTTCTGGGCGAAAGCGGCGGCAAGCGCCTGGGGCAGGCTCAGCGCCTGGCTGGCCTGGGCGCCGGTGGCACTGGCCAGCAACAGACAGAGCAAGGCGATCTTGCGGGGGATGGGCACGACACAGGTCCTCTCGGCGAAGCATTGGCGAGGGACTGTAGAAAGGGCCGGTTATCGGGGCGGTGGCGGCAAGATTACAATTTTGTAATGACGCGCTGCGTTGCTTTGCAGGCGCAGCCTTGTGCTGCTGGGCACAGGACGGTGAACGCCCAAGAAGTTCGATAATCGCCCACTTTCCCGGTGCGACGATCTTGTCCAATTGACGAAACTAACCAGTCAGTACAAAACTACGTGCATTCAACAACAACAAAGCGATGCCCGTCATGAAGCCCCTTATTCTCGTGCTCAACGGCCCCAACCTGAACATGCTGGGCACCCGCGAGCCTGCCCAGTACGGCCACGAAACCCTCGCTGACCTGGCTCAGGGATGTGCCGATACTGCCCACGCCCACGGCCTGGAAATCGAGTTTCGCCAAACCAACCACGAAGGCGAACTGATCGACTGGATCCACGCTGCCCGTGGCCGCTGCGCCGGCATCGTGATCAACCCTGGCGCCTGGACGCACACCTCGGTGGCCATCCGCGATGCCCTGGTGGCCAGCGAACTGCCGGTGATCGAGGTGCACCTGTCCAATGTGCACAAACGCGAGCCGTTCCGTCACTTGTCGTTCGTATCGTCCATCGCCGTCGGTGTCATCTGCGGCCTGGGCAGCCACGGCTACCGCATGGCGCTGAGCCACTTCGCCGAGTTGCTGCAGGAGCGTACGGCATGAGCCAGCAAGCCATCCTCGCCGGCCTGATCGGCCGCGGCATTCAACTGTCACGTACGCCGGCCCTGCATGAACACGAAGGCGACGCCCAGGCCCTGCGCTACTTGTACCGGCTGATCGACGCCGACCAGCTGCAACTGGACGACAGCGCCCTGCCCGGCCTGCTCGAAGCCGCGCAACATACCGGCTTCACCGGGCTGAACATTACCTACCCGTTCAAGCAGGCGATCCTGCCGTTGCTCGACGAACTGTCCGACGAGGCCCGTGGTATCGGCGCGGTAAATACCGTGGTGCTCAAGGACGGCAAGCGAGTCGGCCACAACACAGACTGCCTGGGCTTTGCCGAAGGCTTGCGCCGTGGCCTGCCCGGTGCGGCACGGCGCCAGGTGGTACAGATGGGTGCCGGTGGCGCTGGCTCGGCCGTGGCCCATGCCCTGCTGGGTGAAGGGGTAGAGCGGCTGGTGCTGTTCGAAGTGGACGCAGCCCGTGCGCAGGCGCTGGTGGACAACCTGAACGCCCATTTCGGCGCGGAGCGCGCCGTGCTTGGCACCGACCTGGCCGCAGCCCTGGCCGAAGCGGACGGGCTGGTCAACACCACGCCGGTGGGCATGGCCAAGCTACCGGGCACGCCACTGCCGGTGGAGTTGCTGCATGCCCGCCTGTGGGTGGCCGAGATCATCTACTTCCCGCTGGAGACCGAACTGCTGCGCGCGGCCCGGGCACTGGGCTGCCGCACGCTGGATGGCAGCAACATGGCGGTGTTCCAGGCGGTGAAGGCATTCGAGCTGTTCAGCGGGCGGCAGGCGGATGCGGCACGAATGCAGGCGCACTTTGCCAGTTTCACCTGATAGAACAGTGTTGGCTTCTTCGCGGGCACGCCCGCTCCCACAGGTACTGCGCAAACGTTACTGATTGCACTCTCCCTGTGGGGGCGGGCATGCCCGCGAAGAGGCCGGAACAGGAGAATCACTCTTTTTCATCCAGCAAAGCCTGTATCACCTGTTCCTGCCCGCCATAATCCCCCTCGCCAAAGTGCACATGGCGCACCTGCCCCTTGCGGTCGACAAAGTAATGCGCCGGCCAGAACTGGTTGCCCCAGGCATTCCACACCTTGTAGTCGTTATCTACCGCCACCGGATACCCGATACCCAACCGGGCAACCTTGCTCCGCAAAGTGCCGACATCATGCTCGTAGTCGTACTCGGGTGTGTGCACTCCTACCACCACCAGACCGTGATCGGCATAGCGCCGCGCCCACTCATTCACATGCGGCAGGCTGCGCCGGCAGTTGATGCAGTCCCAGGTCCAGAAGTCCACCAGCACCACTTTGCCCTTGAGCCCCGGGGCATCCAGCGGCGCCGAATTCAACCACTGGCTGGCGCCGGACAGCGACGGCATGGCGCCGTAGCTGTCGCGGGCCTTCAGGTGCCCAGCCAATCCAAGCCCCATCAGCGCCAGCGCAAAACCACCTGCCTTGAGCATCCGGCGGCGATCAGTTGTCATGGCAACCGCCCGTGGCGTAGGTGCGGTACTGCACGCTTTGCCGCTGGCCATGGGAGTCAAGGTAGTCCATTCGGGTATTCACCAGGCCACAGGCGTTACTCTGGTCATCCTGAACCGACAGCACTTTCTTCACATCCAGAGGCTCACCGTAGCGGTACTGCATGACCCCGCCATCCTGCATCGGGGCAGTGCTGGCCTGGGCAGCGATGGCGCCGAAGCTGAGCACGGCGAACAGGCTGGCGCTGGCGATAGTCTTGACGTTCATGGCATCTCTCCTGAGTAACAATTGGGGGGGAGTGTTGCTCCCCGGTCGAGAGCCATTTCACGCCTGCCAGGTATCGCGCATGTGTCGTCCAGCGTTGTGATGTGCTTCCTGCTGTATCTCTGCCCGTGCCAGATACACTGCAATACAAACTCCCGCAGGCAAGGGCGAACGCGCTCGGTACACTGCGCCCAACCCCCTTTGCACAGGAACCCAGCGCATGGAACACGTCGATCACATCCTGATCGTCGACGACGACCGCGAGATCCGCGAACTGGTCGGCAATTACCTGAAGAAGAACGGCCTGCGCACCAGCATCGTTGCCGATGGCCGGCAGATGCGCGCCTTTCTCGAAGCCAACAGCGTCGACCTGATCGTGCTCGACATCATGATGCCCGGCGACGACGGTCTGCTGTTGTGCCGCGAGCTGCGCGCCGGCAAGCACCGCAACACGCCGGTGCTGATGCTGACCGCCCGCAATGACGAAACCGACCGCATCATCGGCCTGGAAATGGGCGCCGACGACTACCTGACCAAACCGTTCTCGGCCCGCGAACTGCTCGCCCGCATCAACGCCGTGCTGCGCCGCACACGCATGCTGCCACCCAACCTGACCATCAGTGAAAGCAGCCGCCTGCTGGGTTTCGGTCAATGGCGCCTGGACACCACCGCGCGCCACCTGCTCGACAGCGAAGGCACCCTGGTGGCCCTGAGCGGCGCCGAGTACCGCCTGCTGCGGGTGTTCCTCGACCACCCGCAGCGGGTGCTCAGCCGTGAACAGTTGCTTAACCTGACCCAGGGCCGCGAAGCCGACATCTTCGACCGCTCCATCGACTTGCTGGTCAGCCGCCTGCGCCAGCGCCTGGGTGACGATGCCCGCGAGCCCAGCTGCATCAAGACCGTGCGCAGCGAGGGCTACGTGTTCTCGCTGCCGGTGCAACTGCTCGAGTCCCCCTCATGAAATGGCCACGCACCCTGGCCTCGCGCCTGGCACTGATCTTCTTCACCGGCCTGGTGTTGGCCTATGGTCTGTCGTTTGGCCTGCAGGCCTACGAGCGCTATATCAGCAGCCGCTCGATGATGCTCAGCAACCTCGAGCAGGACGTGGCGACCTCGGTTGCCATCCTTGACCGCCTGCCCGCAGCCGAGCGTGCCGCCTGGCTGCCGCGCCTGGAACGGCGCACCTATCGCTATCGCCTCGACCAAGGCCTGGCCGGCGAAGCGATGCCGAGCAGTGACCCACCGATGGCCGCCGCGTCGATCGTCAAGGCCATTGGCAGCGACTACCGCCTGACCTTTCTGGAAATCCCTGGGCCCAATGCGCATTTCCAGGCACACCTGAACCTGGCCGACGGCGCGCCCCTGACCATCGACGTAACGCCAACACCGGTCCCGGTAGCCCGTTGGTTGCCTGTGGTGCTGCTGATTCAGCTCGCTGTGCTGTTGCTGTGCACTTGGCTGGCCGTACGCCTGGCCATCGGCCCGTTAACCCGTCTGGCCCAGGCCGTGGACAACCTCGACCCGGACCAGCCCGGCGTGCAACTGGATGAAAGCGGCCCACGCGAGGTGCGTTACGCTGCCGTGGCCTTCAACGCCCTGCAGGCGCGCATTGCTGCCCACCTCAAGGAACGCATGCAGTTGCTGGCGGCCATTTCCCACGACCTGCAAACACCGATCACTCGCATGAAGTTGCGGGTCGAAGTGATGGATGAGGGGGTCGAAAGGGACAAGTTCTGGAACGACCTGAATGAAATGGAACACCTGGTGCGCGAAGGCGTGGCTTATGCCCGCAGCATGGACAGCAGCACCGAAGCGACATGCCGGGTCAACCTTGATGCCTTTCTCGACAGCCTGGTATTCGACTACCAGGACAGCGGCGCCCAGGTCGAACGCCACGGCAACAGCGGTACCCTGCTGGAAACCCGCCCGCATGCGCTGCGTCGGGTACTGGTGAACCTGGTCGACAACGCCCTGAAGTTTGCAGGTGCTGCCGAGCTGCATGTGTCCTGCGAGGGCAGTACCACCATCATCCGCGTGCTCGACAACGGGCCAGGGATACCCGGTGACGAGCTGGATGAAGTGCTCAAGCCGTTCTACCGGGTGGAAGGTTCACGCAATCGCAGCACGGGTGGCACCGGCTTGGGACTGGCCATTGCCCACCAGCTGATCCAGGCCATGGGGGGGCGGCTGACATTGAGCAACCGCGAACAGGGCGGATTGTGCGCGCAGATCGAACTCACCTGAAGTGCATCTGCGATCGTTGGCAGGAACGGCCTTGGATCTCGATCGGGCCGCTCCTGTAAAAAGCGAGGTCGCCTCTACAAACAGATACACAACTGCATCCCCCTGACACACTGCAGATACCCCGCCTCGAGACACTCCCGGTCACACAACCACACCCCGGGAGACCCTCATGAATGCCTTCACCTTGCCCTCCGGCTGGAAGCTGTTCGCCGCCCTTGCCGGCCTGACCCTGGCGATGAGCGCCGTGGTCCTGGCCAGCCAACCTGACCCGGACGGCTTGCGCAGTGCCATTCGTGCCACCGCACGCAGCTCGTTCGCACTGTTCTTGCTGGCGTTCCTGGCCTCGTCGCTGGTGACCTTGCTGCCTGGCACCTCAAGCCGCCGCATCCTTCAGGAGCGACGCTACCTGGGGTTGGCATTCGCGTTCTCCCACACCGTGCATGGCGTGCTGATTTATCGCTACGCCCAGCAATTCCCCGAACTGTTCTGGGCAGGCCGCACGCTCACGTCCAGCCTGCCCGGTACGGTCGGCTACCTGTTCTTGCTGCTGCTCACCGCCACCTCGTTCAAGGCGCCCATGCGGCTGTTGGGCGGCCGTGCCTGGCAAGCGCTGCACAGCAGCGGCATGTGGGTACTGGCTGGGGTGTTCTGCCTGTCCTTCTACAAACGCATTCCCATGGGGGGCTGGTACCCGCTGGCGTTCGCCCTGATGTTCAGCGCCATCGCCGTCAAGCTCACCGCCAAAGTGGCCCGTAAACAACGCCGCAGCACCCGCGCCCTTGCCTGAAGAGAGCACCGCACATGACGACCTTGACCCGTACCCTGACCACCGTTGATCGCATCGGCAGCTGGAGCGCCGACTTGCCATTACGGGTATTTCTGGCCTGGGAGTTTTTCGAATCCGGCCTGGAGAAATTCAACGGCAGCAACTGGTTCGCCGACCTGCAGTCCAGCTTCCCGTTCCCCTTCAACCTGCTGCCCGCAGAGCTGAACTGGCAGCTGTCGATGTGGGCCGAGTTGGTGCTGCCGTTGCTACTGTTGCTGGGCCTGGGGACCAGGCTGGCATCGCTGGGTTTGATGGTGGTGACCGTTGTAGCGATAGCGGCAGTGCACTGGCCGGCGCACTGGTCGGGCCTGGCGGAGCTGGCCCAAGGCTATGCCATTACCGACCAGGGCTTCGGCAATTACAAATTGCCGCTGATCTACCTGATAGCGTTGCTGCCACTGCTACTCAAGGGCGCCGGGCGCCTTAGCCTCGATCATTGGCTTGGCACGCGGTTCGGCAGATAAGGACCGGGGGCTGCTGCGCAGCCCCCAATGCCTTCAAACGGTTCCGACAATGACACCCTGCTCGCGCAATGCCTGCAACAATGCCAACCCTTGCTGCACATCCCCGCCCAATGCCTGCAGCCGCTCTCTTCCAGTCCCCTGCTCCGCCAGCAACCGATACGCCATAGGGGCCAACCGGGCAAAGCGCACCTGAAACCGGGCATCGCGATAAACCAGCAGCAAGGTAGGCGACGCCGGGGTAGCCGTTGGCTGGTAGTCCACGCCAATGCGATCCACCGGCCAACGATAGGCCAACACGCGCGCCACACAAGACAACAACGGCTGCCCATCCAGCAGGTCTCCACCTGGATCATGCGCCGGGTCCTCGGCATCGCTCAGGTACAGTTGCGCCTCGACCCACTCATAATGCGCCAGCTCCAGCTGCCAAGGGGTGTCCAGCGCCACACCTTGCAAGTAGTCGACGAACGTTTCGGCAATTTCGGTAAACAACGGCGTCTGGCAACGGTAACTGGCGTAGAAATCACCTACTCGGGCATGCCAGCGCTGCTCGCCCAACGCCTGGCGCATGACCGGGAAGCTGCCAGCCAGCAAGCCTTCGATGGCGCCATAGAACAATTCGCGGTAAACCCTCAGGCGGCGGGCCTCGACGCCGGGCGGCGGGGCATGGCGCTGCGGGTCGCGCAGGTGACGGGCCAAGGCATACTGCTGCGCACGCAAGGTCTCATTCATCTGCTTGCCCTCCGGCAGCGCATTGCACAGCACGCATACGCGCCGTCTCGGCCAACAGTTCGGCCAAGGGTGGGTAGTTGAAATCACGCTCCAGCACCGTCGGCCGTATGCCGAAACGCGCACAAGCGGTGGCGTACAGCGTCCAGACATCTTCCTTCACGGCGGCCCCGTGGGTATCCACTTTGAGGTCCGGCGCTTCATCGTAATGCCCGGCAACGTGCATACCGGTCACGCGCGCCTGGGGCAGGCCTGCAAGAAATTGCCGGGCGTCGTAACCATGGTTGCAGGCGTTGACATAGACGTTGTTGACGTCCAGCAGCAGGTCACAATCAGCTTCATCAAGCACCGCCCGGATGAAGTCGAGTTCGCTCATCGCCTGATACGGCGCGGCATAGTAGCTGATGTTCTCCACGGCAATGCGCCGCTCCAGCTGCTCCTGAGCCTGGCGTATGCGCGCGGCCACATGGCGTACGG
>Ga0182745_1001507_pt1 | contig 22275 bp, 45 predicted proteins | sample eDN3rd30CKraftBY_FD_128523 | JGI IMG/M metagenome (GOLD analysis project Ga0182745, IMG submission 128523) | Enriched backyard soil microbial communities from Emeryville, California, USA - eDNA 3rd pass 30_C Kraft BY (version 2) (version 2) | ecosystem: Environmental > Terrestrial > Soil >...
GATGCTATATAAGTAGGGACATAGACGGCGCGGGCAATTCCGCCAAGCGCCAACCGCCCCTAAGGAGGGCTTTTCCGATGGCTTTCGCTTCCTCCGCAGAACGTTTCGCCCTGATCCAGTCCTCCGTGGCGTTCAATGCCTGCCCGTTTGTGGTGCGTATCCGCACTTGGCGCGGCGAAAGCGAGATCGTGTGTGACGATTTCGAGCACGCGTTCGATACCGCCCACGCTTGGAAGCACACTCATGGTGCGGAATACGTCGAAATGTTCCGCGTCTGCGAGCACGACGGTTCTTTGTATGGCGGAATCGGGGAGTGGTAAGGATGGTGTATAAGCTAGAACACAGCGAAGATTTGTTGAAGTGGCAACCTGTAATGGAGCATTGCCACACATCTATTGCGACGAAACACGGGGATAGGCGGCAAGTGACCAGAGAGCGGATTCAGGACATTTACAGGGAAGCAGAGTTTCACTCTAAGCGCTACTTCCATGTTCGGATTGTGTACATATGACCGACCTCGCACAATGGGAGCAGACCTACCCCGACGCCGCACGCGCCCTGTGGTCCCTGCTTGCCCCGACGAGCCCACCGGCCACGGGGGCAGACACACGGTCCGAAGCATATGTCCAAAGTGCCGTACGGCTCGAAGCGGCCAGCAAGGGCTATTTTTTAACACGTAACAACAAGGGCGTTTTGCCAGACCGGCGCGGTGTGCCCGTGCGGTTCGGATTGATGAACGAGTCGTCCGCTCAGGACAAAGTGTGTAAGTCCGGGGACCTCATTGGCATACGGCCCGTCACGATAACTCCGGACCTTGTGGGTACGGTCGTTGGTCAGTTTGTCAGCGTCGAGGTCAAGCGGCCCGGTGGGGTCATACACCCCGCACAGCACGCATGGGCCGCATTGGTGCGCAAGCGGGGCGGGTTGGGTTTGATTGTGGATAGAGAAGGAATGCTTCCGTGAAGATTACGGAACAGGAATCAGCGGCCCTTCTGCGGCTTGCCTCGGGCGATAGTATTGCGTTTTCCCAAGATGGGAATGAAGCTTGGTTCACTAGCGACGGGGTTTTCCTAGGTGACGAAGTTATTTCTCTACGGGATAAAAAACTAACCCGACGCGTCGTACTGGATGAAGAAAATTACCGGGGTCTGTCCGAACGGGACGTTATTTCTGATAAAGGATTGGAGGCATTAAAATGAACCTGCACGTCGAACATATGCTGGATAACGCCGCGATGGCTAGCCAGAACCGAACGCTTATCGATGACCCGGTTACCCGGCGGGCGATCAAGGAAAACGTGGCCGATCCGTTGCTGGCCGAGATTGCCCGTCTGAACCGGGAAATCGACGCAAGGAGACATGGGAAATGAAAGTAAGTGACGAACGGCTGGCTCACTTGGTCGAGAACCCGCGCCATGCGAGCGAGACTATGAACTGGGGCGGATTTTCCGCGAGTTGCAGGAACGCCGCGCCCCTGCCGTGGTGACGGAGGAGATGTTGGACGAGGCGTATGAAGCGTTCGTTGCTGCCTGCGAGTGGCAGGATTGGGACGAGCCGGAAATCCGAAGCTGCCTCCGAACGGCCCTCGAAGCCGCCCTCTCCGTGCGGGCCGAGCCGGTGGCGGTGAAGCCGCTGGAGTGGGCCAACGAAGTCAACGAAGGCGAATTTTTCGCAATCGAAGCCCAGACCATCGTCACGGTTTACTTTATCTCGCGCCCTACGTTTGATGGTGATTTCCATGTGTCGAGCGCGGACGGCGTCGATGCATATTATTCCATCCTCGCCGAAGCTAAAGCCTTCGCCCAGGCCGACTACGAACAGCGCATCCGTTCGGCACTGGTGGCCAGCCCCGCCGAGCCAGTAGCATGGATGGGGCATTGGCCCGGGGCGGGTTCGTCGCTGTTAACCCGTTCACGCGAACGTATGGTCTGGTGGAAAACCGAGGGGGCGGAAATCACCCCGCTGTATGATCGATGAGCATCCCATGGTGGGCAACGCCGGGTCGGCAGGTTGTATGCGTACGCGCATTTACGGAGAAACTGACCGATGCAAACGGGGATAAGTGGCCTCCTTCTAGGTGGGGGTACGTCCTCCCGGATGTTAATGGGGTATATATTACGCAGCGGCAGTGGGGCGAGTGTACGATCACTTGACCCGCTAGTCACTTCTGCGCTACACCTACCCCATCTTACACTGAGGACCAACCATGACTGACGACCGACGTTCTACCATCCTATCCGCCGCTACCCACCTTGCCCGTGAGGGCCATTACCACCGCATCTCCAGGGCCGATGTGGCCGAGCGGGCCATGTGTGGCGCTGGGACCGTCAACCTCTACTTTGGGGACATGGAGGGCCTGCGTGATGCCGTAGTGGCCGAGGCGGTGCGTACGGGCGATACGGACATTATTGCCCAAGCTATCGTCTCCAAGCATCCGGCGGTTGCGGGCAAACGCGTGCAGGTGGTGGGATGACCCAGTGGCAACCCATTGAGACCGCGCCAAAGGACGGAACCAAGGTTCTCGTCTACTTTGACCATGACGCCGACCCCTACAACGACCCCGATGTTCCGTACAAGTTGACAGATTACGCGGCAAATGCGGAAGGTGCGGGGTTCTTTCGCGGTAAGGGTCAAATCGTTGCCGTTTGGCAGGATGGCTTCCACGAGGATGATGGCTGGGAGGATCCAACTGGTGGTTATTGGGTTCCGGGTGGATGGTTCCCATGGTGGGACGACGAACCCGCAGATCAAGTGTGCAATGCAACCCATTGGATGCCACTGCCCGCTGCACCCGAGTGACCCCCTTGCCACGTGGGCACCCAATAGGCCATAAAGAAACCCCCGGAGCGTTGGCTGCGCTCGACGGGGGCTTGTAAATCACGCAAGAGGACTTTGCGGTGACTCCTGACTATCACCTTTCCACATTTGTGTCCACTATCTTCAAGCACTGCACGTCTGGGGGCGATTTGTCCCTCTATGTGTTCCCGCATGCGACCAGCGGACGCCCACGTGCCGAGCGGCAAGAATGGGTCGGACGGCACAACTTGGCCGCTATGGGCACGCTTATAGAATACGCACGTACGCGTCCTAGTTCCGTGTTCTGCCCGCCTGTTGCCCTCTATGGGCATGGCTTGAATGGTACTGGCCGTCGGACCAGCGCGGATAGTAATATCCTTGAGGCCCCAGCCATTGCGCTCGAACTGGACGACACGCCCACCGAGTCCCGTGCGCTTGCCGAGACTGTTCTGGGCACACCCACCCTAGTGGTCCGGTCTGGGGGCATGACCCCGGCTGGTGAGGACAAGCTGCATCTATATTGGCGTCTCACACAACCCGCGCGGACCCAAGAGGAGCAGGCCAAGCTCAAGGCCATCCGTGGCGCACTGGCCGAAGTGTTCAATGGGGATACGAGCGGCGTTCCGCTGGGGCACCCGATGCGCTGGCCGGGGTCGTGGCATACCAAGGGCGCTCCGCGACTATGTGAAATTATCGAGCGGTCCGAGTCGGAAGTTGATCTGGACCAAGCGTACGACGCGCTTATGCTCATGGCCCCGCAACGTACCCGCGTCCAGCCAGGGGCACGCGAGGGGTTTAAGACCACCGTGGCGCTCAGTGGTCCCGAGCTAGACCGCTTGCTCGCCAAGGTCCCCAACGGCCCGCATGTTACCTGGGAAGAATGGAACCGCACGGGCATGACGGTTTTTGACGCTTCGCACGGGTCGGACGAGGGGTTGGTGGCGTTCCATAATTGGTCGAGCAGTGATGGCCGATATAGCCCAGACGAGACGGATGCGCGCTGGTATCATTGGTTCGCATCGCCCCCCACGGACCTATCTGCGGCAAGTCTCTATCATGCGGCTGGTGAGAGTGTTCCGCGCGCCACGGGCGAGGAGATGTTTGGCGAGCCCGTTGAGGTGCCTGTGGGCGTGCTGTCCGAACCGCCCGTGGTGACTCGCGCGCGCGTGGGTGGATATGGGTCGCGGGCAGTGTCGGGCTTTATGGGCATTGCGGACCAGATGGAGCACTTCCAAGGTTGCGTCTATATTATGCACTCAGACCGGGTGTTGATGCCCGACGGTGTTGAGCTTAACCAGTCACGCTTTGACGTGATGCGGGGCGGTCAATTGTTCGCTATGGATGATACCAACGACAAGACTACCAAGTCTGCATGGGAAGCATTCCTCAAAAACTCTGCGTATTCCCCACCCAGCGCCCATAACACCTGTTTCCGCCCCGAACTACCCCCGTTTGCAATGGTGCAGGACGGGACGTGGCGGTTGGTCAATACCTATCAGCCCATCGACACCCCACGGACTAAAGGGGACGCGGGGCCGTTCCTTCGTCATATGACCACGTTGTTCCCCGATGAGAGGGACCGAACGATCCTGCTGTCCTACATGGCAAGTCTCGTGCAAAATCCGGGCGTCAAGTTCCAATGGTGGCCGGTGATCCAGGGCGCAAAGGGTAATGGTAAGACGCTACTGCTTAACGTGCTGACGTACTGTGTGGGTGAGCAATATTCCCACCTACCCAATACGTCCAAGATGACTCGCAACGGCATCTCGTTCAATGGCTGGCTCAAAGGCAAACTGTTCCTTGGGATGGACGAGGTGTATTCCAGCCAACGGAGGGACTTCCTAGAGGAGTTCAAACCGTACGTGACGAACCGCAGGCTCCCTATCGAGTCTAAGGGCGTGGACGAATATACGGGGGATAACCGTGCTAATGGTATGATGCTCACGAACCACAAGGACGGGGTGCCGGTCGATAAAGACGAGCGTAGATACGCGGTGTTCTTCACGCACCAGCAGACCGCCGAGGATTGCTTCCGTGACGGACTTACGCCCGAGCATTTCCAGAAGCTATGGGCGTGGCTTGACCGGGAAGGCTTCGCTATCGTCAACGACTACCTGCGGTCCTACGTACCCAACCCGGAGTTTGACCCGGCGCAGCGTGCGTCACGCGCTCCACGCACCTCCTCAACGGACCAAGCGATCATTGCGAGTCGTGGACGGGCCGAGGTGGAGATTATGCAGGCTATCGAGGATGGGCGCGTGGGGTTCAAGGGGGGCTATATCTCGGCAACCATGGTCCGCAAGCTCATGGAGGAGAAGCGGATAGCCTTGCCCCTCGCCAAGTACAAGGACACGTTGGACGCTATCGGCTACGTGCCTCACCCTACGCTGCCAGAGGGGCGGACGCCGGGGGTAGTGCTGCCCGATGGGGTGCGCTCTAGGCTGTATGTGTCGCGGGACGTGGTGCCCGTTGGGGGCAGTTCTAGCGCGGTAGCAGACGACTATATGGAAAAACAGTTGGGGGCCTGACGGCCCCCTTTCTTTTAATGCTTGGCCTTTACCATCATGTCGTTTGCATTATCGAACACTGCACACGCCTTCACCTCCCACTGGTCGAGCATATCGAGGCGCGACTGCTGGCGAGCGCCATGAACCTTCGGTCCGTTTTCATACACCTCGTTCTTAGCTGCCTTGATTGCGTTGAGGACGTTCGCAGCCTGCTCCATGACGGACTTGCAAGCAGCCTTCGTAACTGTGCCGAACTTCAGGTTCAGATAGGAGGTGGAAAGTTCGGCGCTGAGTGCAAAAACGTTGGTCATTTGGTATCTCCGTTTCGTTGTTGACCCTTTTGTCGCACGTCCTGACCGACTCGTCAACACCTATTTCCATAAAATAACGACTGTTCGTTAAAATTACTGAGCTTTGGTTTATCGGTAGACGACGATAAAACGCGGGGCGTTAATTTTAACGGGGGCCGATCTTCCCAGTCTCCGGGCCGATCTTCCCAACGCTTCCCGATGGGTCTGGGAAGATCGTTATTTTATTTCCCCTTGATATTGCTATGCTTTTTGTGCGATGGGGTGGTGCTTCCCAGACCTTCCCAGACTTTGCGCATTTCACCTTTCGTACGTATGTGCGGGCGTATGCATACCCCTATATTTTCTCTATTTGATTTATTGAATCATTGGGAAGGTCTGGGAAGCACCCCGTAAGGTATTGTAGTTGTTGGCAAAAACCCTTCCCAATGGAAAGCCGATCAGCAGGAATCCGCAGGAATGATTGGGAAGCACTTGGCAAGAGGTTAGAAATGGGTATATTCGGACCACCTCGACACGGTTCGCCCACAGCGATCAATTCGAGCAATGCGGTTGGCGGTAGACCGTTGACACAAACCAGTCCCGCTAAGGCACGCACTTGCCCCACGGCTCGTGCGGGCCTATACTAACCGCATGACTCCAGACATTAACAAACTCACCGAAAAGCAACGCAAGTTCGTGGAGTTGTGGCTACAGTACCGCAACGCGGCCTACGCCTACGAACATGCGTACGATGCTGGCCGAGTGAACCCCGCGACCGTTTATCGCGAAGGGCACCGTCTGCTCCGTCATCCCAAGATTGCTCCAATTATCGAATTGCGCCTTACGGAGCTTGGTCAGTCACTATCCGACGAAACCGAAATGACCGTTGCGCGCGTGCTGGAAGAGTTTGCCACCCTGGCCACAGCGAACCCCGACGAGGTTACGGGCGTGCGGGTCGGTGCGTGCCGTTACTGCCATGGCGTTGCCCATCAGTACCAATGGACCCCCGCCGAATTCGCAGAGGCGACCCGTAAGGCCGAGCAGACCGAGTCCCCGCTACCTGACCCCGCCGGGGGTCTCGACTTCGACCGTACGGCCCTCCCTGACCCCGCGTGCCCTGAGTGCCGCGGCGAAGGTGTGTTGCGGCAGGTGCCCGTAGACACCTCCAAACTATCCCCAGGGGGCCGTGCACTGTTCGCGGGGGTCAAGCCGACCGCCAATGGCCTTGAGATCAAACTGCGCGACCGGGACAAGGCACTGGAGAACGCGGCCAAAATTATCGGTGCGTTCCGAGAGACTATTGACTTGAACGTCAAGGCCGGTGTAAAGGTAGCGAACGTGACGCCAGAGAACGCGGCGGACGTGTACGCTCAAATGTTGAAGTAGGAGAGATCGTGCCATGGAAATCGAAGTTTGGAAGCGTTACCGGACGAGGGGTGGTCGGAAAGTTGGTCCAATGCGTTCAGACGCATCTTTCGGTGAGCCTGCCTTTATTGAGGCGGAAGGGGACGGTAGAGGTTGGTCCTTGTCCGGTCGGGCCATCGGCGTAGAGCACGGGGCGGATGAAGACCTCATTGCCGAGTGGACCGATGGACCCGTGCGCACCGTTACGCGCCGTGAGATCGTACGCGGCCAATACGCCGGTGTGGACGTGGGTGAGCAGTTGGAAATCCCGGGTTGTGATAACCCAGACGTACCTCCCGTGCGCAAGGTTGCCGTCGCGTACGCGGGTTTCCGGTCTAGCGCTGAACTAAAGGCCGCTGCTGCCGTACTGCTCGAACTGGTGGGGGCTTTGGATGAGTGACGACCTCCACGCGATCATTGCGGACCAAGCCGAGACCATCGACGCCCTACGTGCCCTACTGACCGAACGGGAGCAGGACGATCCCTACTGGTCTGGCGTCTACGACCAAATCCGGTCCGCTTGGGACGCATGGGCCTTTGCTGAGCTAGGGACGGCCAGCCCGACCCCATTGGACCTAGAGGGTCGTCCGGAGCTATTGGCCCTATGGGAGTCGGTGAAGTGAGGTTCCCTGAGTATTGCGACCTCGTGGCTGTAACTATCAAGGGGATGGAGTATTACGGGTACGTGGATGCTGTTGATTACGACATGCGCCACCCTCGGATAAAAGTCGAGTTCTACCCAGGTTGTTCCTCTTGGTTCGATTTTCCTGATATTAAGCGGATGAAGTACCCTGACCCGTCCTGAGTCCACCTTCGACTTCAAGCAGCCCGACTACCGACCCATAATGCTCGCACGGGTCCAGCGGCTCGCCAAGATACGAGAGAACCCCGACATGTTGCCGGGGCTTTTCGCGTATTACCGGGACCATCCTGCGGATTTTATCACCGACTTTGGCCAAACGTACGATCCGCGCAATGTGGAACGCGGACTGCCCGCGACGGTGCCATTTATCCTCTTTCCCCGACAGCGCGAATGGGTCGATTGGGTAATTGCCCGATGGCGCGGACAAGAACCGGGTATTACGGAAAAGACGCGCGATATGGGCATGTCTTGGCTATCGGTCGCACTGGCCTGTACGCTCTGCCTGTTCAATGAGGGCATGTCGGTCGGCTTTGGTTCGCGTAAGGAAAACTACGTGGACAAGCTGGGCGACCCTAAGAGCCTGTTCTGGAAGGCCCGTATGTTCATGGAGGGTCTGCCCCCTGAGTTCCGACGCGGCTGGACGCGGGACCATGCGCCCCATATGCGAATCAAGTTCCCCGAGACTGGCAGTGTGATGACCGGCGAAGCGGGCGACAATATCGGTCGTGGCGACCGTGCGTCCTTGTACGTGATTGATGAAAGCGCATTCTTGGAGCGCCCCCATTTGATCGAAGCGTCCCTATCCGCAACCACCAATTGCCGTATTGACATCTCGACCCCCAACGGGTCCGCCAACCCGTTCGCACAGAAGCGGTTCAAGTTCCCCCCAGAGCGCGTATTTTCATTTAGCTGGAGGGAAGACCCGCGCAAGGATGAGGCATGGTACGCCAAGCAGGTTGCCGAATTGGACCCTGTGACCGTCGCGCAGGAAATTGACATCAACTACTCCGCGTCCGTTGAGGGCGTGCTGATCCCGAGCGAGTGGGTGCAAGCGGCGGTCAATGCGGACCAGAAGCTCGGGTTTACAGTCATCGGCCAGCGACGGGCTGCACTGGACGTTGCGGACGAGGGCAAGGACAAGAACGCACTGTGCATCGGCCATGGGATCGCCGTGGAGAGTGTGCCCGAGTGGTCCGGCAAGGGCAGCGACATCCTTGGCACCGTACAGCGCGCATTTGCCCTATGCGACGAGGCGGACGTTACGGACATGCGGTTCGACTCGGACGGTCTGGGCGCGGGAGTACGTGGCGATGCGCGGGTGCTCAACGAGAACCGGGAGCATAAAATCCGAGTGACCCCTTGGCGCGGCTCTGGCAAGGTGGCGTACCCCGACAAGGCAATCCCCTCAGCTAACCCGACGGGCCGCAAGGATCGCACTAACCAAGACTTCTTCGCCAATGCCAAGGCGCAAGGTTGGTGGGAATTGCGCGTGCGGTTCCAGCGGACCCACCGGGCCGTAACTGAGCCGGATTACAAGTATGACCCGGACGACCTGATTGTGCTCCGTGATGGTCTCGGGGGTCTATATTCCGAATTGAGCCAGCCGACGTACACGGTTAATACGGCGGGTAAGATCATCGTGGATAAACAGCCGGACGGCACGCCCTCGCCTAACAAGGCCGATTCGGTGATGATCTATTTCGCCCCGCGTCAGGGCGGCGGGTACGATCTGGCGTCCGCGCTATAAGCTCTTGACGGACGGGTCATACGGGTGCTAAGCAAGGCTCCAGAAAAGGAGGGCATAACGATGCTTGAACAAGGGAAGTTTTATCGCACTCGGGACGGTCGGAAGGTGGGGCCTGCCTGCTGGAACCCGCGCCTCGGATGGCCGGAAGGGGGGTACTTTTCGTTCCCCAACAACATCTCGGTCTATCCCGATGGGTTCGTATACTCTTCTGGAACCGCACCCGATCCGTCGGATATTATTGCCGAATGGGTCGATGGGCCCGTAATTGTCGAAACGGTCACTACGACCCGTATCGTGCCAGGTACGTATGATAGGGTGCGGGTTGACGCGGTAATGCCCGATAAAACGCTTCGTCTGGCCATGTCAGGTTCCGACGAATGGTACACCGCCGACGAACTCGACGCAGCCGCTGTCGTGCTGACCGAACTAGCAAAGGCGCTCCGCCAATGAAACGGGGGCTTGAATGGTTCTCGGGGGCCAATACGGCGCTAGGCGTGATAGACCTCATATTGGGGTCGGAATTTGGCCCGGTATTCTGGGTACTGGCATTCCTGCACTTCGCCCTCGCCATTGGCCTCCTGTATTTCGCGTGGGATGGTACTGATGTGGATTGATCATAATGGCAAGGTGCTGCCCGAATGTGCCCGACTGACCGATAAGGTCCGGGTGCGGTTCCGGGACGGCGAAGAAACGCACGTGGCCGAGGAGGTCCGCCATTGGGCCGGTACGGCCAGCAACTGGACGTGGGACCGTAAGCACCCCTCGCCCAGTGAGATCGTTGCTTATGAGGTGGTGAAATGAATTACGTACTGATAATCCTAGGCGGGGCACTCATCGGGAACGCCATCATGAACCTTTTTGCCTTTGGGGCCCGCGCGGCCTATATTTTGATGGGGTCCTTAGGGTTCGCTTTGGCCATTTTGGCGTTGTCCGAGGTACTGCCGTGATCCACGACCCTGTGTTCTGGTTTCATATCATGATCGCGTACGCGATGGGAACTTTGATCGGATGGAGCATGCGAGATGGCAACTGATTGTTCCCCGATGGGCTGGTTCTACCGTTTCGATCCGACCGCCCCGAGCGGGCAGCGGCTTTTCCGGCGGCGTGACCCGCGCCACAAGTGGGAAGATTTCTCTATCCAGCTTATGACCCCCGATGAACTCAGGTACGTTGCGAGCGTAATTGATGAGGCGAGATTCGATGTCCACGATGTCTAGTCGGGCCGTTGCGCGCAAAGGGCGTCTAGGTTAGTATGCCCGAATGACCACACATGACGGCTTTGCTAACTTCGTAACCAACATTGGCGCGACTAACCCCGCCGCCAAGGGCACTTACGTCCAGCGCTATTCGACGCAGGCCGAACTAGAGACCGCGTACGACACGTCTACGTGGTTCGGCAAGATCATCGATATCCGCGCGGATGATGCTACCCGGGAGTGGCGTTCATGGAAAGCGGACCAAGGCCAGATCGAGGGCCTAGAGGCCCTTGAGAAACGTCTGGGGGTTCAGACAAAGCTTAACCAAGCGCTTAAGTGGGCCGATCTGTACGGCGGGGCTGTGCTTATCCCGGACTTGCCGGGTAACTCGTCGTCTCCTCTTCGGGAGGAGGCGCTTAATGGGTGGAACATGCGGTTCCTGACCGTGCTCCACCGCTGGGAGATTTCGCCCGAGGGTCGCATCCGCAATCCTCTGGACCCAGATTACGGCAAGCCTGAACGTTGGCGCGTCCCGGTCACCAACGGCGCGCAACTGGTGCTGCACCCCTCGCGCGTTATCCTGATCAACGGGCGCGCGTCCGGCCAGACAACGAACGAGATTTGGGGCAAGAGCATTTGGGAGCACATGGCCGATTCTATCATGGCGTCCGACGGGGCCGCAGCGGTTCTTGACGCGCTCCTCAAGGAGGCCAAGATCGACGTAATCGGCGTTCAGAATTTCATGGATGACATGAGCACCGCCGAGACGGAGGCCAAGCACCTTCGCCGCTGGCAGCTTGTGGCGCAGATGAAGTCCATTGCCAACGTCACGCTGATCGATGGCGAGGACGAGTGGAATACGAAAACGGTTAACTGGTCGGGCCTTCCGGACGTGGTGACGCAGTTGCTCACCATCATGGCAGGTGCGGCGGATATCCCCGTTACGCGCCTCCTCGGCACGTCTGCCAAGGGGCTGAACGCCACGGGAGAAGGTGACCTCCGGAACTACTACGATGGTATCAAGGCCAAGCAAGATCTGAGTATTTCCCCGCAACTGGCCCCGCTGGACGATATCCTCATTCGGAGCGCCCTTGGCGAACGGCCAGATAACGTGTGGTATGACTGGCGTCCGCTCTGGCAGCCCGACGAAAAGACCCAGTGGGAAACCGAAAAGCTTCGTACCGAGACGTTCAACATCGCTCTCGGTACGGGTGCAGTGGACGAAGATGTATTGACCAAGACGTATCTCAACGGATCGGTGGAGACCGGACTGTACCCAGGTATTGAACAGGCTATGGCGGAGAGTGCTACAGAGGGCATCGCGGAACCGCCCGAAGAGGACCCGAGCGCGATTACCCAGGGGGACGCTGCGCCCCGTACGCTCTATGTGTCCCGCAAGCTCCTCAATGGGGCCGCGTTGGTCAAATGGGCCAAGTCGGTGGGTATTGCCGAACCTCTGGCTGCTTCGGATATGCACGTTACCGTCACGTATAGCCGGGCCCCGGTGGACTGGATGAAGATGGGGGCCGCATGGGAAGAAGAACTTGTTATCCCCAAGGGCGGTGCGCGTATCCTGGAACGGTTCGATGGCGGCGCGCTCGTGCTCGCGTTTAACGCAAACTCGCTGCGCTGGCGGCACGACGAAATGGTGTCCGCTGGGGCCAGCTTCGATTACGACGAGTACCAGCCCCACGTGACGCTCACGTATAAGGGGGCCGATTTGGACCTCTCGATCATTCAGGCATATCAGGGCGAGTTGCGGTTCGGACCGGAGATTTTTGAGGAAGTGAACGAGGATTGGAAGAATGATAAAAATTGACAGCACAGACGACCAGCGTACTGGGAATAGTCCCGTGCGCCACCAGTATCGCGTCCTGAACGATCAGGAGAAGGCGCAAATGGCCCGCATCAAAGATATTGGCGCGGCTTTCATTCGTGAGTGCGAGGCTATGGGTGGAGGATACGTCAACCATGAGGCTCAGGCGCACCGAGACCTATCCCTAGCGGTCCAACACGCCGAGGACGCAGTAATGCGGGCCGTGCGGCACCTGACCGCATGACACGAATTGACCTCAAGTCCATTCTCCGCATGCATGGGCGCAAACGTGCGCTGACGCTTAGGCCCATTACGACGACGCAAGCACAGGCCCGTGCGCTCTATCGGCTGTATCTGCCCATCGTGCAGGTCTGGCAGGACGCTACATCCGCCATACTGCGCCAGTACGAGCGCACGCTTGCACAGATCGTTCTCGATTCGCCCGAGGATATTGCCGACGAGATTGAGCGCGCCAGTGACGGGGCTGTGCAAGTTACGCTGGACTTTCGGGCGCTATTCAAGGAATGGGCTGAGCAACTCATGCTGTGGCATGTGAACCGTATCGGCCAACAACTCACCTACGCGACAAATCTTGACCTTGCGACCCAGCTTGGCCGGGCGGATATGACGGTCGCGGATTTCCTTGAGCGCAATACGGCACTGATCCGAGACGTGTCCGACCAGACGCGCGCCCGTATCTCGGATATCGTATATAGGGGCCTCACGGCCCGTACGCCCATCCGGGACGTAGCCAAGGAGATTGCCAAGGCTACCGGGCTGGCCCGCGACAGATCGTTGCGTATCGCCAGCGACCAGACCGTTAAGCTGAGTGCCGCACTGGACGAACTGCGCGGGCGGGAACTCGGCGCGTCGGGTTACGAGTGGCAACACAGCGGCAAGCTCCATTACCGCCCCGAGCATTTGGCCCGAGACGGTAAGTATTTTGAGTTTGGTTCTGAGGTGGACCGCTTGGACCCACCGGGGTACGCTCCGTTCTGTGGGTGCAAGCGACGTTTGAGGTTTGAGGTTTAGGGGTGTTAGACTAGCCGCTCGTGCGGATGTACGCGCAAGGAAAGAAGTTTCATAAACCCGTCCTGCCAAGTTTCGATTGCCCCGATACTTGCATCAGGGGTGCTGCCATCGGGGTCCAAGTAAAGGAACGTTGAAATTTCACGCGATCCGTCCGGTCGCACAACCACGGGACCCACTGTTACTCGGGGCTCTGCTCCTAATAGGAGCTTATCGTACTCACGTGAAATTGTTTTGGGTAGCGCACTAAGTGATACTTCTATATGTTGGTCTGTGTTCATACTACTTCTCTCTCTGTCAAAAATGAGTTGATTGCTTCCATCGGATACTCACAGACGTAGAGTCCGACAGCTAGCCGTTCGATCAGTTTACCCATAGGCACAATGATCGTGGCGTCCTCCACTATGAGGGACCGTAGGTCCGGAAGAAACGACACCACACCACGTGACGAGAGCAGGTAGTGATCGAGCCACATGTGGGTCTTTTCCTGTTCATATATCACGTGGGCTTCTCTCCCCGTCACGCCAATGGCGTCCCATAGGATTGTTTTAATCAGGCTTTCCCCGGTGAACAGCACGCGGTCCCTATGTGAGTTTGAAACGCGATGTACCGGTATTTGCCCGACGGCAACCTTTGTTTTCAGGGAGTCGGCATTTACGCCGATTAGGTCCGCCGCAACGCCAGTTCGACAAAATGGCTTGTCGAAATTATCCCTAAAATAGTCTAGGGCAATCCATTTATTCACTAAGTCACCTCTAAAGTTAGTTTCTCACTCACCTTAACTATCCGGTCTTGTTATCCCTGTCAACTGCGCCCATACTACCCACCATGACCGCCAAACGCCACCAAGACCGATTGCGCCGTATGGCTCAACGTACCCCACGGCAAGTTGCCGCCGCACTGTACTCCGCTGGCCAATTGATCGAGCTTGATGCGGAACGGTCCATTACGGCGGGTTCGGTCAGTGGGGCGAATCACGTTCCCTCTGCCCCTGGTCAACCCCCTAACGCCGATACGCGATTCCTGGACAGCAATATTGAGACTGAGATTGGTGGCCCGGGTCTGGTCACTGTGACCAGCAAGGCCCCCTACTCTGCGGCCTTGGAGTACGGCCACAGTCGGGCAGCGGCGCGCCCATTTATGCGCCCTGCAACCGAACGTAACCGTCGTAAAGTAGTTGAGCTTGTCGGTGACGCGGTGAATATTACCATCCGGGGTAGTTGACACGTTCGCCACGTTGCGCTACCCATACTGGCAACGGGGACATGCAAACCCCGGCGGGGAGTTTCCTCCAAAGTCCTTCCCGCACCTCTACGCAGCATCGGGCCATCGACCGAAGCGCGTTTCCCCGACCGGGCCGAGTGCCCCTCCTCGCTTAGTCCGGTCGGGGCTTTAGTTTCATAGCGGTTGGACCTTTTAAAGCCGAGGGTGTTAAGGCGTAGTCCTGTCCAACCGGCCCGTGCTGTGGGTGACGTTTCAGGGAACGGTTCGCGTACACCAATCAACTAGCCCGCATAGCGCAATTGGTAGAGGCAAGGGACTTAAAATCCCTAAAGTGTAGGTTCGATCCCTACTGCGGGCACCATAGTTGACACCCCCGCGCATTGTGGCTAGTATGCACGTCAATGCATTTCACCGATCGAGTTACCGTAGACGGTACGCGCACTACAAATGATGGTTATCTAGCCGCCTCGGCACGTGTAGCGCGTACCGGGGTGCAGTACTATATGGGCGTTGAGATCGACCCTGAGAATAAGCACGGACTGCGCGATCAGTTGAGTGTCGGTGTTTTCCGCCCCGAAGAAGAGGTGTTCGCCAAGGACAGCCTCTCCACATTGGCACATAAGCCGCTTACGAACGATCATCCCCCCGTCGCCGTGACTTCCGACAACTGGAAGGATTACGCTGTCGGCGCGATTGGGGACGAGATTGCCCGCGATGGCGATTTTATCCGCGTACCCCTCGTAGTGATGGACGCCGCTGCCATTAAGGCCATTCAGGCAGGCAAGCGCGAACTGTCCGCAGGGTACATGTGCGAACTATCATTTGAGGACGGTGTGGCCCCAAGTGGCGAAAGCTACAGGGCGGTTCAGCGTTCCGTAAGATTCAACCACGTTAGCGTAGTTGATGCTGCCCGTGCGGGCCATGAGGCCCGTATTGGCGATAACTGGGGCGTTAGCCCTATCACGCAACCTAAACAGGAGTCCATTGTGGATAAGACTGTTATGGTGGATGGGCTCTCTGTCGTTACTAACGACGCTGGCGCTCAGGCCATCGCCAAACTACAGGCCGATAAGGAAACTCTTGTCGCCAACCACGGTAAGGCACTTGCTGCCAAGGACGCAGAGATTGCAGACCGTGATTCCAAGCTTGCAAAGGCCGAGGCGGAACGTGACGCCGCTCTGGCCCGCGTTCTGGACGACAAGGCACTTGATGCCCGAGTCGCAGCCCGAGGCGATCTGATCGCCCGCGCCAAGTCGCTCGCCCCGTCCGTTGTGGCAGACGGCAAGTCGGACCTTGAGGTCAAGCGCGCCGTTCTCCTGGATCGTAAGATCAACCTGGACGGTAAGTCCGACGTTTACGTGGAAGTCCGCTTCGACACGCTCGTTGAGGACGCCGCCGGGGCTAATCAGACTGCCGACGCTCTGGCCGGTCGCGAACAGCCGACGAACGTTGCGGACGCGGAGTCCAAGGCGCTCGCGGAAGCCAATGACTTCAACTCGTGGAGGGCTAAGTAATGCCTTTGACCTTTGCAGCTAGCCAGCCGGATTATGCTGTTGGCCAGATCATCAACATGGAAGAGTGGAACGGCATTAGCCGTGTCCTCGGTGGTTCCACCAATATTCCATTCGGTCGCGTCGTCATCGCCGGTACCGGTGGTGAGTGGGACTGCGCTCCCCTGACCGCTGCGAGCCAGAATATTCTCGGTATCGCACGGCTCAATCACGTCCTGTACCACGAGGGCAATTATTACGCCCCGGGCGATACCGTCGCCATCGTCACTGATGGCGTTGTGGCGGTCGAACTGGACGACGACGTGGTTGAGGGCGCACAGGCCCGCGTTAACAGCGCTACTGGCAAGTGGACCGACGCCGCAGCTTCCGCAACCGTTTTCACCATCCCTGGCGCTCAGTTCGAGTACGCGGGTTCCGGCGGTGCCATTGGCGTCGTTCGGTTCAAGCGCCCCGTTCCGTGCGTTTCGGCAGGAGCTTAATTTATGAACCAGCCTCTTGTTAATGATGCCGCCGCTCTTGCATTCGTGCGTTTGCAGGCCGCTGGCATTAATACCCGCGTCTATCAGACTCGTTACCCCGAGTACGATTTTGCGCGGCTCATCTTCGTGGACACCTCGGGCAATCCGTGGGCCCCGGGCGTTCTGACCTTCACCTCGTCCGATTCGGGTAAGGCCCGTCTCCTGACTGCGTATTCCAAGGATATGCCCAAGGCGGAAGTGGGCCAGGAAAGTGAACTTCGGACCTTCAAGCTCGCGGGTATCGGCTACGACTACAACATCGAGGAGGTCAATACGGCCCTCGCTGTTGTCGGCGGGTCGCTTTCGGACCGCAAGGCCGCTGCCGCGCGCCGCGCGTACGCCAAGTTCATGTTCAGCACGGCCATCACGGGTATCCCGGACCTCCCGGGCAGCACGGGCCTGACGAACTACACGGGCGTTACTGCCACGACCGCCCCGGCGGATGGCACGGACTCGACCCCGGCTTGGGTCACTGCCGCAGGTGTTGGCAACAAGACCCCGGCGCAGATCGTCCGTGATATCAATATCGGTATCATGGGCATCTATGGCGATACGTACCAGACCGAGCTTGCCGATACGGTCATGCTCCCGCTGGCTGCGTATGTCTACATTGCGCAGACGCCGTATTCGCTGGCCACGCAGGAAACGATTCTGTCGTTCATCCAGCGTACCAACCTGTACACCCTCCAGACGGGCCGTCCGCTCACGTTTGTTGTCCCCCCGGACAATATCCTTGACGAGGCGGGTACGGGCGGTACGGGTCGTATGGTCGTGTACAAGAACGATCCGGAATACGTTAAGCTGCATCTCCCGATGCCGCACCAGTTCCTTCCGGTTTATCAGGACGGGTGGGGACACTATTCTGTTCCGGGCATCTTCCGTACGGGTGGGGTGGAAATTCTCACCACCAAGGCCGTGCGTTACGTGGACGGAATCACCCCGGCTCCGTAAGGTCCCCGTATACGGTAAGATTAGGCCCCCGCTAACCACGGGGGCCTTTTTGTTATGGGCGGGAAAGCTTTGCATGAAGGTCAATCGCTTCCCTATACGTGGTGTGCCGTTTGGCGAGGTAGTTACAGCGGGCAATGGCCACCGACAAATCCGCGTATGTGCTATCGCTGACCGAATGGGTCGCCCCAACCACAAAGACTGTGAAGTCCGACTTGGTTTTACCGACCCAGAAGTGTCCGTTCTCGTGCAGGACGTCCGACTCGCGCATTTACCCCTCCTTGCGTTCCATACCGGCAACTATGACCTACCCGTCAAAACTTGTCAATCCCTTTCGTGTGCGGTAATGTGGGGATCATGGTTACAGTTACCGCAAAAAATCTGACCAACTCCCCATTCGATTTCCTAGACTCGGATAACGCCGTAGTGCGGTTCCCCGCGTTCGGTACGGCCACCGGAGATTTCACCGGCTCTCAGCTTGATCTGCTGAACTTCTGGATCGCGGCTGGGGGTTTTTCAGAACTGAACCCCCCGGTTAATACGGTTGCACCGGTCCTATCGGGTAATGAGAACCCGACGGTTACGAATGGGACGTGGGTTGGCGCTGACACCTATGCTTATGCGTGGGAAGTGTCGGAGGATGGTGAGGGAGATTGGGAGGTTGTTCCCGATGAGACCGGGACCAGCTACAACCCCGAAATGGGTGGTTTCTTCCGGGTGCAGGTGACAGCATCGAACGATGACGGGTCCGCCTCGGTCTACTCGAATGTCCTTGAGGTACTGCGTTGACCCTTATCCGCAATCTCACGTCGTCTCCCTATGACCTCGCACCTGGGGTAATCCTCCCGGCCAATGGTGAGGTGGATACCGACCTGCCGGATTGGCTGGTAGAAGCGCTACGGGCCGCGCCAGGGGTCGAGATTGTCGAGATCGTGGCGAACGACGAGATTGAATCGTGGCGTAAGCTCTACACGGACGCCACGGGTAAAAAGCCCGATGGCCGATGGTCCGTAGCTCGACTGATGACCGAGATTGAACGTGCTTAAAGCCACGCTTGTCGTACCCGAGGGCCATGAACCCGTTCCCGTGTACGAGACGGAAGGCGGGGAACCCGTACTGCTCGTGGACGGTCCGTATCTTGAAGCGGGGGGCCTGCAAGAGCCGCTACCTATAGTTGACGCCGAAGGCCCGTTCTGGACGGCCAGTGACGGCTCTCTACAGGCCGCGTGGCCCGTTACTGATCTTGAGGAACCAGAATGACACCCGCGGAGTTTAAGGCCCGCAAGCCCCAGTTCGTCGCTGTACCGGACCTTACCGTCCAGACCTACCTTGATATGGCCGAACGGTATGTGTTCGACCCCGAGAACGACGACGCCGTGACCGCATTTGCTTGTCACCTCATGACGCTCGATGGCCTCGGGACGGACGCGGCTAGCCAGTCATGGAAAACGGGGGCCGCTGCGTATCAGTCCATCAAGTCCGGCCAGTTGACGCTTACCCGGTACCAAAAGGCGGCGGACGCGGGAACTACGTGGACAAGCTGGCTCCAGCAGACCCCGTGCGGGCAGTTCTACGCCCTGCTGCTACGCATGGCTCGTGGGGGTCCGCGCGTGGTTTCCGGGGGCATTGGCCGCTGCGTTACCGCGTACAGCAAGGACCAGTGGGGCTGGCCTATTGACGGGTGGTCCAGTTCGATCTAACCTAAACGTCGCAGCGCTAACCAGTCATGGGGCACCCCCGGCTAATAACCGGGGGTGTTTTTCGTCAGGTAATCGCGGACGCATGCGAGCAGGAACGGCCTCCCGGTATGGTTGCCAGAACTCCACCCATATATCGTATTCAGGCCGATTCCAGCCCCTTCCGCTATCATGTACTTCGGGACGGGGGATTCGAAAATCATATCTACCACCTCTCGGGTAGCGGGGTCAGTAGCACGGTTCTTGGCCTTCCTTGGGTTCCTGTAGCCAGCGGACGTTAAACGCTGCTGAGATACACCCAACGCCTTAGCCGTATATCGAATTACGCCTTGATTTTCGGCTAGGACTTTCCGAATCGTGGCGTCGTCCGGTAGCCCTTTTCGTGGGGCAGCGGGGTGGGTGCGCTGGGTATGCCGCCAGATGCGACCGATAACCGCGTTGCGAGTACGGCCCGTGCGAGCCGCTATCTCTTTGTTGCTCAGCCCTTGCAAGTGAAGGGCGATAACCTCGTCACTGCTGTGCACGGCACGCGCTCAGCATGGTTGCGCCGACGGCCAGAGGCGGAACGTTCGGGTGCAGGTAGATAGCAACCGTGAAATCGCGCCACATGGGCAGATCGTCAAATACTTCCATGATTCGAGATACGGGGACCCCAAGGTCCCGGTTCTGAGCGATGGCGATTGCCATGTCGCGGGCATCGTAACAGAGGTCCGGCGGGGTCGCCACGAGAGACAAGACCGTGAAAGCTAGCGTGGGCAGGGACATTGTGGTATTCTCCTTGATTATGGGACTTCTAAACGGTGATATCGCAAGCCTGTTTTCAGGCGTTTTCGGTTCATTCTATCTGGACGGAACGCTCACGCGCAACGTTTGGACCAGTGACGGGCAGGGCGGGGGGTCGATGACCCCTAGCACAACGTCCGTGAAGTACCAGGAAGATCAGGTTGACGAAGCGACACGGGTAGCCGGTGGGTATTCCCAAGATGATGTTCGTTTCCTGATCCTCCAACAGCCGGGCTTAACGCTCGATGGGGATGCTGAGCTTACGGCGGGGGGCAGGACCTATATGCTCCGTACCCCCCGTCAGGACCCAGCGAAAAGTTACTGGGAGGTTTGGGGCGTTCCTAAGTAAGGTCTGTCCTAGCCCCGTCAACTTCCCACTCCTCAACCACTATTTCCCCGCTCCGCCATTCGCATTCCTTCTTCGCGTAATCTAATGCTTTTTCACGCGAAGAAAATACACCTTCAACTTCACTCATGCCCTCGTAGCCGTAATCGAAGTATAGTACATGCACGGTCACATTGACCTCCTGTTTGCGTTGACGTATCCTTACACCACACCATGACCCCGAGGTCAACATGAAAATACACGTTTTGAAAGATTTCGATTGGCCCGTTCCTGGTCAGCGGGCGTGGGTAGCGTTCAAGGCCGGTTGGTCCGGTCGGGTCACGCGGGCGCAGGCGCGCGAGATGATCGCGGCAGGTGCGGCCAGAGAGGTGCGTAAATGAGTGACGTGGACCTTACCCTAGACGCCCGCCGGTCCATCGTAGGCCATCTGGCAGGAGCGGTGGGCGCGGATGTGTACGGAGAGTTTACCCCATCGGACGTGGCTTGGCCGTTCGTGCGGTACGGCGGCACGACCGTGCCGTATGAGGATTCGTGTTCGGACGGGGTGACACTGCTGGTAAGTCTGCACGTATTTGCCAATGGGCCCGCTACGGATGGCGTCCTGACACTCGCTCGTCAGATCGTGGAGCGGATGGAGTCTTGGTCGGGGGGAGACGCCACTTGGACGGGGAACGTAGGGCCGCTAGCCGATAATCCCGAAGCGTCCAAGTGGCACGTTGTCGTTCAGTATTCGGTGGTAATGACGCGATAGTGGGTGATCCGGAACCAATCGTTATACCGGTCTTCGCTGGACCACCAGTCCATTACGGTGCATCCGCCGAATACCGCCGGACCATCCGGGAACTTCACTTCCACCACGTCCTCGGGGTGGGCATGTTCGGGCCATGACTGGCCGTCGTGTTCAAACCATTCAGTCATAGCTTGAGCGCCTTAACAATCGCACAGCGCAGCACGTGGCTAACGCTCGTGTACTCGTTTCCCATCTGGTCGAGGTAGTACGTTGCGTCTTTACCCGCCACAATGGCGGGCTTTTCGCGGACCGGGCCGAGGGGTGCGGGGTTCATGGGGATACTACCTTGTAATGCGTGATGTAATCGCCATCTTCGTTTTTGATCCACGAGCTATTTTCGTCTTCGGGCTCGTCCCACCACTCCCATTCAGTCGGCGAGGAGTGTGAGTATTTCGACTGGTCCAAGCCAAACGTATCCCTGACGAGCACCAGCGTACCGGGCGGCAAATTCGGACGGCTCTTGCCGTCATGTTCTATCCAACCGTCTTCCATGTCTTTCCTCCATAAGGTTTGACTAACCCGTCATAAGTTGCACTGGTCGCCAAGTCAAGCTATTATTTGCAACCATGTTCAACTTTTCTCGCGAGACCCCCTAACCATGGCGCAAACACAGCCCATTAAGTTCGGTGAACAGGCGTTGCTGATTGGCGACGGCGCTGACCCCGAAGTTTTTTCCGCTCCGTGCGGCATCACCAGCCTCACGAAGTCCACTTCCACCAATACGTCCGATATCGATCTGCCGGATTGTGACGACCCGGATTTGGTCGTCTGGCTCGGTATTGACGAAGTTTCCAAGCGCATGACGCTTTCCGGCTCTGGCACGATTGCCCAACAGTCTCTTGCCATGTGGCAGGAATGGGAACTGGAAGGTGGGCTTCGCAACGTCCGGTGGCTCCGCAACCTCACCAACCTTGACCTGCGTGGCTATCTGGCCGGTCCAGCCCTCCTGACCGAGTTCGAAGAGACCAGCGAGGCCCGAGGTCGGTACACTTTCACCTTTACGATCATCTTCGACGGCAAGCCCGTCTGGA
>Ga0182745_1001508_pt1 | contig 22264 bp, 14 predicted proteins | sample eDN3rd30CKraftBY_FD_128523 | JGI IMG/M metagenome (GOLD analysis project Ga0182745, IMG submission 128523) | Enriched backyard soil microbial communities from Emeryville, California, USA - eDNA 3rd pass 30_C Kraft BY (version 2) (version 2) | ecosystem: Environmental > Terrestrial > Soil >...
AAGGAATCTTATTTCCTATAATTTTATTTTCATGGGCAATTTCGTGTTTTGCAGGAGCTTTTAACTATGTGTACATTGAAAAACTTCACCTGGTGAAATATATTCCCATTGCAAGAATCAGAAAATTTTTACCCTCACTTTTATGTATTCCTGCTTGCCTTTCATTTTTATGGTTCTGCGCTAAAATATTCTTTTAGGCGGGCCAAACCTTTCATCCTTTAGCAATGTGCTATCGGTTAAAGCATACAAGAAATATATCAACTCATTTTTTTGCCGCGGAGTTAATTCAATTTTTCTTTTAAATACAGTATCAATAAATGGATTATTCTCGAACGACAATTCTAAATAATGATCAACAACTTGCGGAACTGAAAAAATACTTCCATCATGCATATAAGGATAGCTCACCTGAATATTACGCAATGATGGAACTTTAAATTTTAATGAATCGCTGCTTCTGCCTGTAACAAGCATTCTGCCGACATCATTAAACCTGTTGAGCGGCATCCCGTTATTGCGGTATGAATTATCTGTAAATAAAGGTTCTTTATGGCATGAAGAACAATTCTGTTTAAAAAGTTCATATCCCTTCTTTTCAATGTTGTTAAATTCATCTTCGCCACGCATAACCTTATCGTATTTGCTGTTAGAACTAACTATACTTCCTGTGAACTGAGCAAGAGATTTCATCAGCCTTTCACTTGTAGCTTCTTCATCGCCGAAAGCGGCTTTAAACATTGACCGGTATTCTGCATTTGAATTGAGCTTTGCCAAAACGTTTTCAATAGTTTCACCCATTTCATTTGGTGAAGTAAAAGGGTGAACCGGCTGAACTTCAATATGATTAATTCCTCCATCCCAATGATAACCTTCCATCCAGGCAAGGTTAAAAAGTGCAGGTGCGTTTCTTGTTGAAAATGTATTATTTACACCATGGCTTAAATCATGGTCGAATGTTGCAAAACTTGCAAATTGCTGATGACAACTTTCACAACTAATGTTCCCATCGGAGCTAAGGTTGCCATCATAAAATAATTGCCTGCCTAAAGCAAATCCTTCAACCGTAGGTTTATTATTTTTAAAAATATCTGTAGGAGGTTTCGGCCAGCCTTTTGGTATTTGCAGCGGAAGAGGTGTAGGTTTTTGTATAGCAAGGCTGCATAAAAAAACAAACAGGAAAGTAAATAATATGGTAGTAAATAATTTGATAGAAATAAATTTACTCGGGTTTAACTGTAAACATTGCAGGAAAATTTGCAGCAATTTTTTTTGCCAACGTGCCGGGCAAAGTACAAATAGGATCCTCAGAAATTCTGATTGTATTTACTGCATCCCAATATCTATCAAGGTTTACATTTATTGTTATTTCAGAAATTGAATCAGGTTTAAGTACTACCTCACCAATGTTAAATGTAATGAACTGAGAAATATTGTTTCCAAACCTATATCCGCCTACATGGTGTTCAATTCTATTACGGTCAGCATTTGACGATGATGATGTACCTTCTAATTTGAAAACAACATAGCCGGTATTCCATGTCCAGAACATATCTTTAGCAGGATCAAGAGCGCCCTGTTGAATTCCCGAACAATTTCTACTGCTGTCAACACCAAGCATAAAAACAAGCTTATTGTATTTCCCGGCAGTAAGAGGCAATTTTATTGATGTGCTTTTTGCTAAATCAATTAAATGATAATTTAAAGAATCCTCAGTAAAAGCCTGACCGTTTACCTTTAAATTAGAAACATAATACCTGAGCTTTTTAATAAAATATTGTTCGCCAAAAATATTGTTGTACGAGCTGTCACTTAAAACAATTTTTTTTCCGTTTGCGTAATGCTCAAAATTAATTTTCAAAGTAGAATTTTGACCAAACGAAATGTTAACCGCAGTAATAAAAATTACCGTCACAAAAAATAAGGTCCGAAAAATTTTCATAGTGATATTTTTTTACGGTTTTCCTTTTTATCTGAAATTTTACTTTTCACATCAAGTCTTTTTTGCTTTGAAGCAGAAGTAGGTTTAGTTTGTTTACGTTCCTTATCTACAAGTAAAGCAATAGTAATAATGTTTTCAATTTTGTTTATAACACAATGTTTGTTTTCCAGTTGTGATCTGTATCTTGAACTTTTAACCTGAATATCGCCGGAGGAATTTATCTTCGATTCTAATTTTTTTAATAAAGTTTCCTTTTGTTGCGGGTTTAGAATTTTAGAATTTTCAATATTAAAATAGCCTGTTACCATAGTTTCAACTTTGTTAACATTTTGTCCGCCTTTGCCTCCGCTTCTTGCAGTTTTGAACGATATTTCATTTACCAAATGCATCATTCAAAAATACTATTTTAAAATGCAAACATGTTTTTAGTGAATTTAATATTGGTTAATATTTCTATAATAAGTAAATAAATATCATTTTTGCACAAACCTGTTCATGAATAGCAGTCACGGAATATATAAGAGTTTTGAGAGCCTTAGAAAAAACGGAAGGAAAGCATTTGCATTATTAATTGATCCTGACAATGCTGAACCTTCAGCGATTTTAGAAATTAAGAGGCTTGCTGTTGAAGCGAAAGTTGATTACTTTTTTGTAGGAGGCAGCCTTGTTGTTAGCACTAAACTTAATGACACAATTAGAATATTAAAACAAGACTGCAACATACCTGTAGTTTTATTTCCGGGAAGTCCCTCACAAATTTCAAAAAATGCAGACGGCTTATTATATCTTTCGCTTATCAGCGGAAGAAATGCGGATTTGCTAATTGGACAGCATGTAATTTCTGCCCCGGCAGTAAAAAAAAGCGGACTTGAAATTATTTCAACAGGATATATGGTTGTTGACGGTGGTGTGCCTACAACAGTTTCATATATCAGCAATGCACTTCCCTTACCTTGGAACAAGCCTGATATTGCGGCATGCACCGCCATGGCGGGCGAAATGCTTGGTTTAAAAACATTGTATTTAGATTGTGGAAGCGGAGCACACCGGCCGGTAAGTACGTTAATGATAAAAGCGGTTGCTTCTGAAACTTCTATTCCCTTAATTGTTGGTGGTGGTATAACATCGCAGGAGGCAGCATATGATGCATGTTCCGCAGGTGCAGATATAATTGTTGTTGGAAATGCAATTGAAAAAGATACCTCATTGATTAAAGAGATGGCGTATGCAATTAAGAAAGTTTCGATAATACAATAGTTGGTGGCAATTTTTCTGAAACTCTGATAAACGCAAAGATAAATTTTCAAAATATTTCAGCGTAAACCTGCGTCATCCGTTAAATCCGTGTTCTTAAATTGAATGCATATAATGCTGATGACGCTGATAAACGCAAAGATAAATTTTCAAAATATTTCAGCGAAAACCCGCGTCATCCGTTAAATCCGTGTTCTTAATTTGAACCCTGATGAAGCTGATGGGGCAAATAAACGCGGAGTAGTATTTTTAAATTCTTTCAGCGAAAACCCGCGTCATCCGTTAAATCCGTGTTCTTAAATTGAGCCCTGATGAAGCTGATGGCGCAAATAAACGCGGAGTAGTATTTTTAAATTCTTTCAGCGTAAACCTGCGTCATCCGTTAAATCCGTGTTCTTAAAAATTCTGTTAAGGCTGGTTGAATTTAAAGTCTCAGTTTTATTAATTTAATTATCCGGTTTGTTATCTTCTTCCTGCTATAAGCAGATTTAGGTCGGTAAATTTTAAATTGAATCTTTCACTTAGATGGAAATTTGTGAGGCTTCCTTTGAATAAATATATCCCTGAGCGAATATTAATTTTATGCCATATTGTTTTATCTATTCCCCCATCTTCGCCGGTTTCTATTAACAAGGGCATAAGCACATTACTAATTGCCTGGCTTGCTGTTCTGGCAAAACCACTTGGTATGTTTGGAACGCAATAATGAATAACATCAAATTTTTTAAATACAGGATTTTTATGAGTAGTAACCACACTGGTTTCAAAACATCCGCCTCTATCAATACTAACATCTACAATAATACTCCCGGGGCGCATTGCACTAACCATTTCTTCGGTTACAACAATTGGTGTTCTGCCACCGTTTCCGCCTACTGCACCAACAGCAACATCGCAGGTTTTTAATTGCTTCGCAAGAATTTTAGGTTCCACTACTGAAGTCCATAATCTTCCCCCTATGTTATTTTGAAGCCGTTTTAACCTGTAGATGCTATTGTCGAAAATTTTCACGCTTGCACCCATAGCAAGAGCAGTTCTTGCGGCGTATTCGCCAACAATACCTGCGCCTATAATAATTACTTTAGTTGGCGGAATTCCGCTAATTCCACCAAGCAGTACACCCTTACCATTGTTTGCATTACTTAAATGCTGGCTCGCAATAAGCATTACAGCACTTCCGGCAATTTCACTCATGCTTCTTACAATAGGATTGTGGCCGCTGTCATCTTTCAGATTTTCAAAACTTAATGCTGTTATTCTTTTTTCCATCATTTTTTCCAGAATCTCACGCTTCATTAAAGCAAGGTGAATTGGAGAAATGATGTATTGGTTTGGCTTTAGAAATTTGCAATCGTCTTCACTTACGGGTGCACTTTTTACTATAATGCCGCATTCAAAAACTTTTTCTGTATCGTGTGCAATCTGCGCACCGGCCTCACTGTAATCTTTATCACTATAGTTAGCGCCTGTTCCTGCCCCTGCTTCAACTATAACTTTATGCCCCCTGGCAACAAGTACACTCACTCCTTCAGGAGTAAGGGAAATGCGGTTTTCGTTAAAAGATTTTTCTTTGGGAATCCCGATGCATAGCTCCTCGCCTTTCGGCTTAATATCAAGTGTTTCTTCTAAAGGTTCGTAAACAAATGAGGGAGAAATAACCGGCTTCTGGCGCGCCATAGATAATATTGATTTTTTGGAACGACAAATTACAACTTAATAAGCATTTTACGCATATTTTCATTTAACGTTGTTAGGTAGCAGTGAACAGAATCTTCAAATAATTTGGGCGCTTTTTCGGGCCATTCTACAAAACAAAGACTGCCTGAAGCAAGACAATCTTCAACTCCTGCATTTATTGCATCCGTTTCATTTTTCAGCCTGTATAAATCTATATGAAAAATGTTTCCAACGTTTGGAGAAGTATATTCATTAATTATTGAAAATGTGGGGCTGGATATTTTTTCTGCAACTCCTAGTTCTCTGCAAACAGCAGAAATCAATGTTGTCTTTCCCGCGCCTAAATTGCCATGAAATGCTATTACATTTTTTATATTTATTAATTTCAATATTTCTGATACTGCACTGTTTATTTCTGATAAGGAATAAGTAAATACCATACCCAAAGATATTTGCATAATTGGGATTAAATTATAAATGCCTTAAGGTAATTTTGTAAAATGGAAAATGTAGAATGGAAAGTTGAGGGGATGACATGCAGCAATTGCGCCCTCAGCGTTACAAAACTGCTGCAAAAAGAGGGAATGGAAAATGTGAAGGTGAATCCAATTAACGGTGAGGTTAGTTTTTCAAATCCGGGAAAAGAAAAAGAATTGTTGATAAAAGGTATTTCTTCCCTTGGCTATAAAGTTGCAAATGAACATCAGCATTCGCATGAAGAATCTTCGAAATTTTTTAAAAGTATTAAATCGCGTTTTTTCTTTTGCCTTCCTTTTACTTTGATATTAATGTTGCACATGTTGCATCCATGGATTTCATTTCACTGGCTAATGAACCCGTGGCTTCAGTTATTGTTATGCCTGCCTGTATTTATTGTGGGAATGGATTATTTTGGGAGAAGCGCCATTAAAAGCCTGAGAGGTGGTGTGCCAAATATGAATGTTCTTATAGCTTTAGGAGCAGTTGCTGCATTTGTATATAGCCTTTCAGGTGCTATTTTAAATTTAGGAAACGATTATTTATTTTTTGAAACTACGGCATCAATTATCACAATTGTATTTCTTGGAAATTATGTTGAAGACCTGTCAATTCAATCAACACAAAGAGCTGTGAATTCATTGGCAAAATCGCAAAAGGTAATGGCTAACATGATTGCATTTGATGATAACCATAAAGAACAGATATTTCAGGTTGAAAATACAGCATTAAAACATGGTGATTTAATTTTAATAAAATCAGGTGAACAAGTTCCTGTAGATTGTAAAATTTTATGGGGTGAAGCAATGGTAAATGAATCAATTATTACAGGTGAAAGCATACCACTAACTAAAACAAAAAAAGATATTTTAATTGGAGGTAGTTTAATTGACGATGGACTTGTAAAAGCTCAGGTAACTGCTACCGGGAAAGACACTGTGCTATCCGGAATTTTAAAAATGGTTCAAGATGCTCAAGGCGAAAAGCCTCCGGCTCAAAAAATGGCTGACAGAATTAGCTCTGTTTTTGTGCCGGTTGTTGTTGGAATTTCAATTATTACCTTCTTTTTAAACTATTACTTTTTTGATATTTCTGCCGGTTCTGCATTAATGAGGGCTGTTGCGGTTTTGGTTATTTCATGCCCTTGCGCCATGGGTTTGGCAACGCCTGCGGCAATAGCCGTAGGATTGGGCAGAGCCGCTAAAACCGGAATACTTTTCAGAAATGCATCAAGCCTTGAAACATTTAAAAATATTAAGCAAGTTGTGTTTGATAAAACCGGAACTATTACAACAGGTAAATTTTTAATAGGAAATTTTTCTTCAAATATTGATGTAGAAGAATTTAAAAGGATAGTGTATTCATTGGAAAAATTTTCAAATCATCCGATAGGGAAATCTGTGGCTGATGAATGGAAGAGTAATGATGTTATAAACTGGAAAAAAATATCTGAAATAAAAGGTTTGGGAATTAAAGCTGAAGATGCCCATGGAAATATTTATATGGCAGGATCTTCAAAGATTTCACCTGAAATAAAAGATGATAGTGTTCACAATATTTATATCTTAAAAAATGATGAATTACTTGGTTGGATAGACGTAGAGGATGAAATAAGAAGTGAATCGCATGATATAATCTCATGGTTTAAGAAAAAAAACATTAAAACGATTTTGTTAACCGGCGACCACAAAATGAAAGCATTGGCGGTTGCAGAAAAATTAGGTTTTGACGAAGTTTTTTATGAACAAAACCCATCACAAAAACTACAGAAAATCAGTGAACTTACAAATGATAAACCCACTGCAATGGTTGGCGATGGCATAAATGATGCTCCTGCATTGGCAAAAGCAACACTTGGGATTTCTGTAAGTAACGCATCTCAAATTGCAATGCAAAGCGGCGATGTAATTCTTATTAATAAAGGTTTAAAAAATCTCCCATCTGCAATAGGCCTCGGGAAACACACTTTTATAACAATCAAAGAAAATTTATTTTGGGCCTTTTTCTATAATATCATTGCAATTCCAATTGCAGCAATTGGTCTGTTAACTCCTACTGTTGCCGCATTGGCAATGGGCTTCAGCGATGTGGTTCTTGCGGCAAATTCTGCACGCCTGTTTGTTAAAAAAGTTGTGTAATAAATTGGATAACATTCATTCAATATTGCAAAAATATTGGGGCTATAGTTCATTCAGGCCTTTGCAGGAAAGTATTATTAATTCTGCTTTAGCAGGAATTGATACTTTAGCCCTGCTCCCCACCGGTGGTGGAAAATCGTTATGCTTTCAAATTCCTGCTTTGGCTAAAGATGGTTTATGCCTTGTTATTAGCCCGCTGATTGCTCTTATGAAAGACCAAGTTCAGAACCTGCAAAACAAAGGAATTTCTGCCACAGCAATTCATTCAGGAATGAATGAACATGAGGTAAACGAAGTGTTGGATAATTTATCTGAAGGCAAGTATAAATTTCTTTATGTATCTCCCGAACGGCTTGAGACGATACGGTTTAAAAACATTTTATCATCATTAAATATTTGCCTGCTGGCAATTGATGAGGCGCACTGTATAAGCCAATGGGGGCACGACTTCCGCCCTTCTTACAGGAAAATTAAAAACTTAAGATTTTCACTTGGAGATGTACCTGTTATAGCATTAACTGCATCAGCAACTCCGGATGTTCAAAAAGATATTTGCTATCAGTTGTATTTTAAAAATCACAAAATATTTCAACAATCTTTTGAGCGCCCTAATCTTTCATACAGCGTACTTCGGCCGGAGGCACGAGAAAACAAACTCATTGATATTTTAACCAAGGTAAAAGGCTCTGCTATTGTTTATTGCAAAAGCAGAGGAAGAACCAAACACCTTAGCGACCTGATTAATTTGCACAAAATAAAAAGTGATTATTACCATGCAGGCTTGCCTGCCGACGAAAGAGCTTTGAAGCAGGAAGAATGGATTGAGGGCAAAACAAGAGTTATTGTTTGCACAAATGCATTTGGAATGGGCATTGATAAGCCTGATGTAAGGCTTGTTATTCATTTTGATATGCCTGACAGCGTTGAAAATTATTACCAGGAAGCAGGAAGGGCAGGACGTGACGGCAAAAAAAGTTATGCAGTATTATTATTGGCAGGTAATGAAAAAGAAACATTGATTTCTGGTTTGGAACAAAGATTTCCAACATCAGAAATGATTAGAAAAACTTATTTCCATCTTATGGACTTCTTAGGCGTTGCTGCCGGTTTAGGTGAAGGAATGAGTTATGATTTTGACCTATCTACTTTCTGCCGCAATTTTAATCTAAATGTAATTGATACCAGTTATGCAATTCAGGCAATGGTGAGGGGAGGTTTAATCTTTTTTAATGAAGATTTTTTCCGGCCTTCTACAACTGAATTTATTTGTGATAAGAATGCAATTAATGATTTTGACGAACAGTATCAGCCTTTAATTAAAGGATTACTTCGAAGCTATGAAGGCGTATTCGACAGAAGGGTTTATATAAATGAAGTGCAACTTGCAGAATTTATAAGCTGGCCTGTTGACCATGTTAAAAAAGGATTGGAATTATTGCATTTGCATAAAATAATTTCATATTCAGCACAGGGTAATAAACCTTCAGTTACTTTACTCTTGAACCGTATGTATTCCGATGATTATTTTTTCGATTTAAAATCTCACTTTGAAAGAAAGGAAATTTATAGAAAAAAAATTGAAGACATTACCGCCTACTCAACACTAACAACATGCAGGAGTATATTTATTGCAAATTATTTTAATGATAAATCAGGAAAAAATTGCAGAATTTGTGATAATTGCATTCTCAACCACTCAAATACCACTGATTCCGAATTTATAAAAATGTCGAAAGATGTTTTAAAAATGATAACCGAAAAGGAAATTGATGCAAAAGAACTTATTTCTCATTTTCCTGAAAAAATGTTTTGGACAATTATAAAATATTTGGAGTCGGAGAATTTGGTGATACACGATGGGGCGGGTAAAATAAAGCGCAAAAATGTATAGGCAAAAAAAAGGGACCAAGATAGAAATCTAGTCCCGCTTTAAAATCCAATATCCTATGAAAAACCAAGGCGAAGATAAAGCGGAAATATTTACCATCAAAATTTTTATAGTTTTTTTTCTACTCTTTTTTGTATTTTTTTAATAAAAAAGTAATGGCATCTTGATAATCAGGCATTTACGTTTCATCCAAAATTTAAAGAATTTATTTTTTTTATACTTTATTTCTTTAATTCCTTATAACCATTACTTCGGAATAAATAGCTAGCTGTTTGATACCAGGCAATTGCCTGATCCACAATTTTTTGGGGATTATCAATTTTCTTAGCTGCAAAATCCTCAAAATTTACTTTATAGGAATTTACGGCTTTATTTGGTAGAAGTGCTACAAGGGTATCATGTTTTATAAATCCTATTTCCTGGTAAGTGCTTATAAAAATTCTTTCCTTCCCTAAAGGTGTGCGGTTAATATCATAACCCATAAAGCGGCTGGTGTAGTTTAAATTAAGCAAGCCCAAAACTGTTGGCGCAAGATCAATTTGGCTTGTAAAACGGCTTTCAATTTTGGGGGTTATAATTTCCGGAGCATAAATTATGCAGGGGATATGGTACCTGTTAACAGGCAGATCTGTTTTTCCGGCGCTGCTTGCACAATGATCTGAAACAATTATAAAAATTGTATTGTTAAACCATGGCTTGGTTTGCGCCATTTTTAAAAATCTATTAATTGAATAATCTGAATATTTCACCGCGCCATCAAAAGATTTATTTGCAGATGGTTTGTCAATTCTTCCATCAGGAAAAGTATAAGGGCGGTGGTTGCTTACAGTCATAACATGATTGAAGAAAGGTTTATTTTCTTTAAAACTTTTGTCGCATGTTTCGAGAGCCTGGTCAAACAAAATTTCATCAGCAACGCCCCAAACGGTTTTAAAAAATTTTTTGTCGGCAGGAATATCTCGTTCATCTATTACGTTGTAGCTGCTATGCCCGAAAAAATATCCCATATTATCAAAAAAACTATTGCCCCCATAAATATAATTTACATCATAACCTTTCCCTTTTAATACACTTCCCATAGTAAACATATCTTCATTGTTTGGCCTTCTCACAATAGATTGCCCCGGAGTTGGCGGTATTGCAAGAGAAACAGCTTCAAGGCCACGAACAGTACGGGTTCCGGAAGCATAAAAATTTTCGAAAAACAAACTTTTAGGAATAAGCGAATCAAGGTAAGGAGTAATTTCGCCATCTCCTCCAAAATATTTCATGTAATCGCCGCTCAGGCTTTCAACTGTAATTAAAACGACATTATATTTTTTTTCTTCACCATTAAAAATTTTCCTTTCAATACTAAATGAATCATTTGTGAATGTTACACCCGGGCCGGACAAAGCTTCTCTTACAATTTTAAAATTTTGGTGCATATCGCGTGTAGCATAGAATGTATTATAATCTAATTCATTATTCCAAAATGCAGCTCCAAAAAGATATGGCCCGTTGCCTGAAAGTTCATTAATATAACGGTTATTGCTAAAATTCCGGTAATCAGCACTCCATCCGAAATAAGCCAGAGTTGTTGCAAATAGGTAAACAAAAAATATAATTGTTCTTTTAGAAAATCTTAAAGTTGATAATTGAGAGGCAATTATTTTTTTTCTAATTAATATTAAAACTGTAAGAACAACAATAATTACAACCGACATGATAACCGGTACATTATAAGATTCCCAAATATTACCTAATACCTCGTTACGATAAACAAGGTAATCAACTGCAATAAAATTAAATCTTGAATTAAACTCAAGCCAGAATGTAATTTCAGATGCTGAAGAAATAGTAAAAATTAAGGTTATTAAAAAAAAATAAATAAAAAGTGGAATTCTGTTCCATTTCATTCTGTACCAGGAATCCTTCATTAACCAGCAATACAAAGCAACCGGGCCTGCAAAAAATAAACCTGCCACCACATCGAAAAGAAATCCTACCAGAAATATTGCTATATAATTTAGAGGATTAATTCCGACTTCTTTAACAGAAATAAAAAATAAAATCAATCTCGTAATTAACCCGAATGCTGCCATAAGAGTACATACAAGTACAACAGGACCAAACCTGTGGCAAAAAAAATTCTTTATCTTTTTCATCACTAAATATTAATAACGTCTTGAACGTCCACCAAGGCCTAATGTACCTAATATAGTTCTAACAATACTGTTACCTGCTGTTCTCATCATACTTTTAACGATGGTATTACCTGCAATTTTTTCAAAAGTGGAAGGCTCAGGCTTTGATGGTTTTGATGGAGCGGCATTTTCAGATACTGAGGCGTTTTGTAACTTTCTTGACAATATTTCATAAGCACTGTCCGGATCAATATCGCGGTTGTACTTATCAATTAATTTGGATGATGAATTAATTGAAGCAATTTCCATTGGTGTAAGAATATCCATTCTGCTGCGTGGTGAGCAAAGCATCACATGGGCAAGAGGTGTTGGAATACCTTTTTCATTCAACATAGTAACCAGGGCTTCGCCGATTCCCAAATCGGTAATTAAGTTTTCAGTTTTATAAAACGATGTTTCAGGATAATTTTCAGAAGTCTGTTTTATTACTTTTCTATCAGCAGCAGTAAATGCACGTAAAGCATGTTGCACTTTTAAACCTAACTGCGAAAGGACTGAAGGTGGTACATCCATTGGGTTTTGAGTACAGAAATAAATACCTACACCTTTTGAGCGAATTAGTTTAATTATTGTTTCTATTTGTTGCAACAAATCTTTAGAAGCCTCCTGAAAAACAAGATGCGCTTCATCTATAAACATTATAAGCTTCGGCTTTTCCAGATCTCCCACCTCAGGCAAAGTGCTGTATAATTCGGCAAGCATTTGCAACATAAATGTTGAAAATAATTTTGGCTTGTCCTGAATATCAGCAACTCTGAGAATGCTAATTACACCACGGTTGCCGGACTTTTGCATAAGGTCTTCAACTTCAAAACTTTTTTCACCGAAAAAAATATCAGCACCCTGTTGTTGAAGTTCTATTACTTTTCTTAAAATGGTTCCTGTAGAAGTAGTGGATATTTTACCATATTTAGATTCAATTTCACTTTTGCCTTCGGCAGAAATATATTGAATAACTTTTGTAAAATCTTTCAAATCAAGCAATGGCAAATTATCATCATCGCAAAATTTAAATATCAGTGAAACAATACCTCCTTGAGTGTCATTAAGCCCTAAAATTTTACTGAGTAAAACGGGGCCAAACTCACTAACGGTTGCCCGCAAACGAACGCCATCCTTTCCTGAAAGGCTTAAAAGTTCTACAGGGAATGCAGATGGGGAATAAGAAAGATTCATTTTAGAATACCGTTCAGTTATCTTTCCGTTTTCTGCTCCCGGAGCCGCAATTCCGCTTAGGTCTCCTTTTATATCCATCAAAACAACCGGTATTCCTTCATCACTTAGAAATTCACTAATAACCTGAAGAGTTTTTGTTTTTCCCGTTCCTGTTGCTCCGGCAATTAAGCCATGGCGATTAAGAGTTTTTAGAGGAAGGAATATTTTTGCTTCAGGAATAACTTCGCCATCAAGCATGGCGCAACCAATTTGAACTGACTCTCCTTTGAAAGTATAGCCTGAATTAATTACCTCAACGAATGCTTGTTTATCCATACTGATATTTATATGGTTTGCAATTTACGATTCAGATATCTATCAACCAAGATAGGTCAATATGGAATAAAACTGATGATAATAATTGAAAAAGGAATTTCTTCAGAACATATCTGAAGGTGAAAAACAATATTAACCTTGCGATTAAAAAATTATGCAAGAAGTAGTATTATTCATCGCACCATATTTGAAGAGGGTGTTTGCTTATGAAAAGATGAATAAGAAAGGCCACCGGTATAATTCAATGGGCCTTTAAAATTGCTTAAATAATCAATTAAGGAAAAATACCTCTCATCACTTATTTCAGGAGTTTTAATTAAAAGGATATTCACCTTATATAATTTATTTTCTTACATATTTCTTCTGTACTGCCCTCCTACATCATATAATGCATTTGTGATTTCACCTAATGAACAATATTTTACGGTATCCATTAATTGTTCAAAAATATTTTCATTTTTAACGGCAGCTTCTTTCAATTTGTCAAGCTTTTCTTTACCAACTTTTATATTCCGTTCTTTAAATTTTTCAACATTATTTATCTGCAATTCCTTTTCTTCTTTTGTAGAGCGTATTACTTCAGATGGCAAAACGGTGGGTGAACCTTCTTTACTTAAAAATGTATTTACACCTACAACCGGATATTCGCCTGTGTGTTTCAGTGTTTCATAATACAAGCTCTCTTCCTGAATCTTGTTTCGCTGATACATTCTTTCCATTGCACCCAAAACACCGCCTCTGTCAGATATTCTGTCAAACTCAATAAGAACCGCCTCTTCAACAAGGTCAGTTAATTCTTCAATTAAAAAAGAACCCTGATTAGGATTTTCGTTTTTTGCTGTTCCGAGTTCACGGTTTATTATTAATTGTATTGCCATTGCTCTTCTAACACTTTCTTCGGTAGGAGTGGTTATTGCCTCATCGTATGCATTTGTGTGTAGCGAATTACAATTATCATAAATAGCATAAAGTGCCTGAAGTGTTGTTCGTATATCATTAAAATCAATTTCCTGGGCATGTAAACTTCTTCCACTTGTTTGAATATGATATTTCAATTTCTGGCTTCTGCTGTTTGCTTTATATTTATACTTCATTGCTTTTGACCAAATTTTCCGTGCTACACGCCCGATAACACTGTATTCGGGATCCATGCCATTACTAAAGAAAAAAGATAAGTTTGGAGCGAAGTCGTCTATCTTCATTCCTCGGCTAAGATAATATTCAACATAGGTAAAACCGTTTGACAATGTAAATGCAAGTTGAGTAATAGGGTTTGCACCTGCCTCCGCAATATGATAGCCGCTAATGCTTACACTATAAAAATTCTGAACATTATTATTTATAAAATATTGCTGCACATCTCCCATTAATTTTAATGCAAATTCCGTTGAAAAAATGCAGGTGTTTTGTGCCTGATCCTCTTTCAAAATATCAGCCTGAACAGTTCCCCGAACAGAACTCAATGCTTTTGCTTTTATTTGTTCATAAATATCTGATGGCAATACATCAGAACCGCTTAAGCCAAGCAATCTTAATCCCAAACCATCGTTTCCTTCCGGAAGTGAACCTATCATTTCGCTGTTAAGCGGAGTAACATCTTTTCCATCTGTACCGGAATACTTTGGTAATCCTTCAACAGAAAAATGTGTTTCAATTATTTTATTAACCTGATCTTTTAAACCATTTTCAATAATATATTTTTCACATTGCTGATCAATTGCTGCATTTAAAAAGAATGCAAGAATAATTGGTGCAGGCCCATTAATAGTCATGCTTACAGATGTTTTCGGGTCGCACAAATCAAAGCCGCTGTATAATTTTTTAGCATCATCAACTGTTGCAACACTTACTCCTGAATTACCGATTTTCCCATATATGTCCGGCCTGTATGCAGGATCCTGCCCATACAGAGTAACACTGTCAAATGCTGTGCTGAGGCGCTTTGCAGGCTGGCCTTTGCTTACATAGTGAAACCTTTTATTTGTTCTTTCCGGCCCGCCTTCACCGGCAAACATTCTCGTAGGGTCTTCACCTTCCCGCTTTAGCGGAAATACACCGGCAGTAAACGGAAATTCACCGGGAACATTTTCCTGAAGTTGCCATTTTAAAATATCTCCCCAGTCAGAATAACGTGGAAGTATAACTTTAGAAATTTGGGTGCCTGATAAACTTTTATAAATTAATGGCTGTCTTATAATTTTATCTCTTACTTTAAATTCATAAAATTCTCCTGCATATCTTTTTTGCAACTCAGGCCACCCATCAAGCAAATGCTTGCAATGGTTATCAATTTTCTTTTCAAGTTCATTTATCTTATTAACAAGAAGATCATTATCGCCAACAATTTTTAAACTTCCTTTTAATTTATATAATGAGGAAGCTAGTTCCTTTTGCTCATTCACCCAGGCATCATAATTTTTAACAGCCTCTGAAATTTCAGAAAGGTAACGCACCCTTGAGGGTGGAATAATCGTTGATTTATTTGAGGTGTCTTTTAAGTGAACCACATGGTCGGTATGTCCATTAAACTGAACCCCTGTTTTTACTTCAATTTTTTCCATAAGCAGGTTGAACAATTCATTAACACCTGCATCGTTAAATTGAGCGGCAATTGTTCCTACCACAGGTAGTTCTTCATCTTTTGCACTCCATAATTCATGATTCCGTTTATACTGTTTTTTTACATCATGAAGAGCATCTGCCGCATTGGCTTTATCAAATTTATTTATGCAAATTACATCAGCATAATCAAGCATATTAATTTTTTCAAGCTGCGATGGGGCGCCGTATTCAGGCGTCATAACATACATGCTCAAATCACAATAGTCTAAAATAGAAGCGTCGCTTTGGCCAACTCCGGCGCTTTCTAAAATAACGAAGTCATAACCTGCATTTTTACAAATTGTTATTGCTTCCTGAACATGCTTGCTTAAGGCAACATCTGTTTCCCGAGTTGCCAAACTTCGCATATATGCCCGCGGCGAAGAAATTGAATTCATCCTGATTCTGTCGCCAAGCAGTGCACCGCCGGTTTTCTTTTTACTTGGGTCAACAGAAATAACTGCAATTGTTTTATTATTATACCTGTTTAAAAATCTTCTAACAATTTCATCAGTAACACTGCTTTTTCCTGCCCCTCCGGTTCCTGTAATTCCCAACACCGGGATATGTTTATTAGAATTTATTTCCGGATGATAGTGCCCGTTTTCAGCAAGAGTAATATCACGTGCCACTTTTCGTATATCATGAACCTCACCTAAAGTTCCCGGTTTGCTTAAATCAGGTTTGTTGCTGAGAGAGAAATTACATTGATCAATCACGTCCTGTATCATTCCTACAAGGCCCATTCGTCGGCCATCATCAGGGCTGTAAATATGGGCTATGCCATAGTTATGAAGTTCCTCTATTTCAGAAGGTAAAATAGTTCCGCCACCACCACCAAATATTTTAATATGCCCGCAGCCATTTTCATCAAGCAGGTCTTTCATGTACTTAAAAAATTCTATGTGGCCTCCCTGATAGCTTGTAATGGCAATTCCCTGAACATCTTCTTCTATTGCGCATTCAACAATTTCAGCAACGCTTCTGTTGTGGCCAAGATGTATAATTTCAGCTCCTTTGCTTTGCAAAATGCGGCGCATAACATTTATGGCAGCATCATGGCCATCAAATAAAGAAGCAGCAGTAACAATTCTAATTTTATCTGTAATAGAGCTCATAATTTATTTTAATTGCGGATTGCAAAATTAATTCATTTTAAAAGTGAGGGCGGCAAATTCTTCAATTGATAACGTTTCCGCCCTGCGGTTAAAAATATCATCTGATAAAATCTCAGGCTTGAACAATGATTTCACTGCATTCCTTAATGTTTTTCTTCTTTGATTAAAAGCAGTTTTCACTAATATTTTGTACGATCTTTCGGATCTCACATTTAATACTTCATCTTTTCGTGTAAGCCTAATAACGGCACTTTCCACCTTTGGTGGAGGATTGAAACTTTGGGCCGGAACATCGAATAAATATTCAATGTTATAAAATGGTTGTATCAATGCGCTTAATACACCAAATGTTTTCCTGCCCGGCAGGGAAGCAACACGCAAGGCAACTTCTTTCTGAAACATTCCTATAATTACAGGTACATCATCCTTCCAATCCAATATTTTAAAAAGTATTTGGGTTGAAATATTATAAGGAAAGTTCCCAATTATTGTAAACAGATTTTCAAATGGCGGCTCAATGTCAAGAAAACTTTTATGAATAATCTTTCCCTTTATTGCGGGAAATGTTTTTTCGAGATAGTGAACCTTTTCTTCGTCGAGTTCAACTGCTTTAAAATTTATATTTTCAATTTTAAGAAGTTCACCTGTTAAAGCTCCGCCGCCCGGCCCTACTTCAAGAAGTTGAGAAAAACTATTTTGTTTAAGTGCCTCTATTATTTTCGAAATTATAACTCCATCTTTCAGAAAATGCTGCCCCAACGATTTTTTGAGCTTATACATAAATGCAAATTAAAACCTTATAGTCCTAATTTTAGTATTTTTGAAATATCTAATAAATAAGGATAAATGGAAAAAAAACCTGTAATAGGCATTTCATGCGGCGATACTAATGGTATAGGAATTGAAATTATTATTAAGACTTTGGCTGATCACCGCATTCTTGAATTTTGCACTCCTGTATTATTTGCAGGAAATAAAGTTTTAAATTTTTACCGTAAAACAGTTGGTGATCAGAATTTAAGCTTCTCTATTATAAAAGATTTTTCTAAAATAAATTTCAAGCAACTTAATATATTTTCCTGCTGGGAAGAGGAAGTAAATGTTACTCCGGGAATTTTAAATGAAACAGGTGGTAAGTATGCAGTTTTGAGTTTAAAAACTGCTGCCGAAGCATTAAAAAATGGTGATATACATGGTTTGGTTACCGCCCCAATCCACAAAAAAAATACAAACCTGAAGGAATTTAATTTTAAAGGGCACACACCCTTTCTAAAATCGTTATTTGGTGCAGAGGACGTTGTGATGATGATGGTTGCTGAAAATATGAGGATTGGTTTACTCACAGAGCACATTCCTTTAGAAGAAGTTAGCAAATATGTAACAACCGAAAATATTCTTCGTAAGCTTACAATAATGCAGCAGTCGCTGTCAAGAGATTTTGGAATAACAAATCCAAGAATTGCGGTTTTAGGATTAAATCCTCATGCAGGCGATGAGGGACTTATAGGCAAAGAAGAAGAACTTATAATTTCCCCTGCTGTACAAACTGCCAGGAGCAGAAAAATTTTGTGTTTCGGGCCTTACAGTGCCGATGCATTTTTTGCCAGAGGAAGTTATTCAAAGTTTGATGCAGTTCTTGCAATGTATCACGACCAGGGGTTAATTCCATTTAAATCTCTTGCCACCGGAAACGGAATAAACTTCACCGCAGGTTTAAAAGCGGTAAGAACTTCACCTGACCATGGTGTTGCCTTCGATATTGCCGGAAAAGGAATTGCAGACGAATCTTCATTCAGAAAAGCAATTTTTGAATGCATTGATATAATAACGGCCCGCCATGAATTTGATGAGCAAAGAAAAAATCCTTTGCCAAAAATAAGCGATACTATTGTGAAAAATTCTGTTGACGAAAAACTCCCTGAAGGTGATTCAATGAAAAACCTTTGAATAAAACAACACAAAAACTAAAATATTTAGGATTTTATTACCCAAAAAGGTAAATTTGGGGTAATATGAATGTTGCAGAATTAAAACCTCTTGTAAATGACCTGAATAATCAGGAAAATTTTTTTTACAGCCCTTCTTCGTTGGTTGCTATATTTAATGCTGCAACAGTAATTCGTGAAGAAAAAAAAATTATTCAATTAAAAGGAATATTTAAAAAAACCGGAACTGCCAATTATGGCGGTAATTTCTACAATAAACTAAAGGATGAAGCAGGTGAAAATTCTATTACACTAATAACACCTTCTTTAATTCATAATTCATTAAATGACAATAAAACAATTGAATTTAATGGCTTTATTACCCGCCGAGTTGATAAATCGGGCAGAATAGAATTGCTGATAAATTTTATAGAGCTTTTGGCCCAACGTGTAAATACTTTTTCGGAAGAGGAAACAAAAAAAATACTTCTGATAAACAAAAAAGTAGAAGCAGGTTTGAAAGATTTAGATTCATTTATTAAAGAATCGGTTTACCACAATAAAAAGTTAACTGTAAAAATTATAATGGGCCGTTCCGCAATTATTGATACTGACATTAAAGATGCAATGGAAGCAGCGGTTTCACTTTATAATATTGAATTCCACAGAGTTTCTCTTTCATCACCGGCAGAAATAATTAAAAAAATTAAAGAGATTGATAATGATGAAACAGATGTTTTGTGTGTTGCACGCGGCGGTGGAGAAAACCTCTCAGTTTTTGATGATGCAGCTCTTTGTGAGGCAATTCTAAATTGTAAAACTATTGTTGCTTCTGCAATTGGCCATGCCCAAGATGTTACATTGTTTGAAAAACTATCTGATAAAAAATTTATTACTCCAACTCATTTTGGAAATTATTTAAGGGAAATATATAATTCCGCCGTGGCGGAAATGGAGAACTCGAAAGCAAAACTTATAAAAGATATTACTGATAATTTAAACGCAAACTATTTACAACAAATAAAAAATCTTGAAGATCAAATAAAAGCTTCCAAGGAATTGCATGAAAAATCAGTGTCGGAACTTAATATTAATCATGAAGGCCAATTAAAGGTTTTACAAGAACAGATTTCTTCGCTAAGCACTATTTCAAAAAAATCAAAAGATGATTCGGAGGCTATTGTTCAGGAATTAATAAGGATGCACAATCAAAAATTATTGGATGCAAATGAATTGAATTTGCAAAAAACAGAAGTGCTTCAAAAACAAATTGAAACGTTGAAAAATCAGCAGCGGCAAAGTGAATTGTTATTGCAGCAATCAAATTCGCTGGTTGAAAACTATAAAAATAATTCAACAGCAGTTTGGGTTTATGCAGTAATAGCGCTAATTGCAGGCCTTATTTTGGGTGCCTTAATATTTTCGGGCAAATAACCAAATGAAATTTTAAAAACAAATATTTACTTTTGGCAGCCATCCTAAAGGCACTTTTCAAAAATGCCAAAAAATAAATCAATCAATTCAGTTTTAATTATCGGAAGCGGCCCTATTGTAATTGGCCAGGCTTGCGAATTTGATTATGCAGGCACGCAGGCTGCTCAAAGTTTAAGAGAAGAAGGAGTAAAAGTTATTCTAATAAACAGTAATCCTGCAACAATTATGACAGATCCGTTAATGGCTGATAAAGTTTATTTGTGGCCATTAACTGTTGAAAGCATCGAAAAAATTTTACAGGAAAATGAAATTGATGCAGTACTTCCCACAATGGGCGGACAAACTGCACTTAATTTATGTAAAGAAGTTGATGAACTTGGTATCTGGAAGGAATACAACGTACAACTTATAGGTGTTGATATAAAAGCAATTGATAAAGCTGAAGACAGAGAAAAATTCAGGCAATGGATGATAGAAATGGGAATAGATGTTGCGCCTGCAAAAATTGCAAATTCATTTTTGGAAGGAAAAGAATTTGCGCAGCAGATAGGCTTTCCTCTTGTAATAAGGCCATCGTTCACCCTTGGTGGAAGTGGCGGTGGAATTGTATTTAAAAAGGAAGACCTTGATGAAGCGCTTAACAATGGTTTAAGAGCTTCGCCAATTCATGAAGTTCTTGTTGAAAAAGCAGTTCTCGGCTGGAAAGAGTTTGAACTGGAATTGATTCGCGATAATGCAGACAATGTAATAATTGTTTGTACTGTTGAAAATTTTGACCCTATGGGAGTGCATACCGGCGACAGCATTACAGTTGCTCCGGCAATGACGCTTAGCGATACTGCCTATCAAAATATGCGAAATACTGCAATAAGTATGATGCGGGCTTTAGGAAACTTCGCCGGAGGCTGCAATGTTCAGTTTGCACTAAACCCCGAAACTGAAGAATTGATTGTGGTGGAAATAAACCCTCGTGTAAGCCGCAGTTCCGCCTTGGCTTCCAAAGCAACCGGTTACCCGATAGCAAAAGTAGCGGCGAAACTCTCACTGGGCTTGAATCTCGATGAAATAAAAAATCCGGTAACAGGCTCAACTTCTGCATATTTTGAACCGGCGCTTGATTATGTTATAGTAAAAATTCCGAGATGGAATTTCGATAAATTCCGCGGAGCGAATGACACACTTGGCTTTCAAATGAAAAGCGTTGGTGAAGTTATGGGCATTGGAAGAAGTTTTTGTGAGGCAATTCAAAAAGCTTGTCAAAGCCTGGAAAATGAAGCAGTGGGCTTAGGATATTACGGCAAAAGTATGAAGAGGTCGCAGGAACTTTTGGAATATATGAAAGTGCCAAAGTGGGACCGCATTTTTAGAATTAAAGACGCACTTATGCTGGGTATAAGTGTGAACAGAATACATGAAAATACTGGTATTGACCGATGGTTTTTAAACCAAATACAAAAAATTGCTGATTGTGAAAAAGAACTTGTAAACTATGAAGTAAAAAATATGCCTGAAGATTTGTTAAGGGAAGCAAAAATGCTTGGCTTTTCTGATGAACAGATTTCGAGGATAATAGGTGGAACTTCAGATGAAGAAATTTATGAGTTAAGACAGAAGTATAATATTCACCGTGTTTATAAAATGGTTGATACTTGTAGTGGCGAGTTTGATTCGAAGACTCCATATTTTTATTCAACATTTGAAAATTCTAATTCTTCACTTAGTTTAAATGAATCTGAAATTTCTGATAAGAAAAAAATAATAGTATTAGGAAGCGGGCCTAACAGAATTGGCCAGGGCATTGAGTTTGATTATTGCTGCGTACATGGTTTGCTTGCAATTAAAGAATGCGGATATGAAGCAATAATGGTTAATTGCAATCCTGAAACTGTTTCAACAGATTTTGATGTAGCAGATAAATTATACTTTGAACCGGTTTTTTGGGAACATATAAATGCAATTATTGAACATGAAAAACCATTCGGTGTAATTGTTCAGCTTGGAGGGCAAACTGCTTTAAAACTGGCCAAAAGGCTGCATGCAAAAGGTGTAAAAATTATAGGCACTTCATTCGAAGAAATGGATCTTGCCGAAGATCGTGGCCGTTTCAGCGATTTGCTGAAAGAACTTGAAATTCCT
>Ga0182745_1001509_pt1 | contig 22262 bp, 19 predicted proteins | sample eDN3rd30CKraftBY_FD_128523 | JGI IMG/M metagenome (GOLD analysis project Ga0182745, IMG submission 128523) | Enriched backyard soil microbial communities from Emeryville, California, USA - eDNA 3rd pass 30_C Kraft BY (version 2) (version 2) | ecosystem: Environmental > Terrestrial > Soil >...
ACCTTCGACCCGGAGGCGCTGCGCGCGGTGCTGGACCGGACGTATCCGGAGACACGCGCCCAGGTGCGCCAATGGCTGAAGGACCCGGCGTTCCGCTACACGGACACCCGTGACACCGCGAAGTACCGGGACCAGGTCTTCGCCTGGCTCAAGACCCTGGCCGACCAGGGCCTGGGCCGCATCGCCTTCCCCGAGGGCAACGAGGCGCGCGCGGACCTGGGGGCCTTCATCACCGCCTTCGAGACGCTGGCCTGTTTCGACCTGAGCCTGGTCGTCAAGGCCGGCGTCCACTTCGGCCTCTTCGGCGCGAGCATCCTCTTCCTGGGCACGGAGAAGCACCACCGGAAGTACCTGCCTCAAGTGGCCTCGCTGACGCTGCCCGGCTGCTTCGCCATGAGCGAGCTGGGCCACGGCTCCAACGTGCGCGACGTGGAGACGGTGGCGCGCTACGACGCGGAGGCGGGCGAGTTCGTGGTGAACACCCCGGCGGAGACGGCGCGCAAGGAGTGGATTGGCAACGCCGCGCGCCACGGGCGCATCGCCACGGTGTTCGCCCAGCTCGAGGTGGGCGGCCGGGCGCTGGGCGTCCACGCGCTGCTGGTGCCGCTGCGCGACGAGGCCGGGCGCGTGCTACCCGGCGTGCGCATCGAGGACTGCGGCGAGAAGATGGGCCTCAACGGCGTGGACAACGGCCGCCTCTGGTTCGAGCACGTCCGCGTGCCACGCGAGAACCTGCTGGACCGCTTCGGGCAGGTGGACGCGCGGGGCGAGTACACGAGCACCATCACCAGCGACGCCAAGCGCTTCTTCACCATGCTGGGCACGCTGGTGGCGGGCCGGGTGAGCGTGGCCACCGCGGCGCTGAGCGCGGCGAAGAGCGGGCTCACCATCGCCGTGCGCTACGGTGACTTGCGCCGCCAGTTCGGCCCCGCGGGAGGCGAGGAGCTCCACCTGCTGGACCATCAGGCGCACCAGCGCCGCCTGCTCGTGCCGCTGGCGAAGACCTACGCGCTGGACTTCGCGCTCGAATACCTGGTGGAGCGCTACGTGACCCGCACCGAGGAGGACGCGCGCGAGGTGGAGTCGCTGGCGGCCGGCCTCAAGGCGTACAGCACCTGGCACACCACCGCCGTCCTCCAGGAGGCGCGCGAGGCGTGCGGCGGCCAGGGCTACCTGTGGGCCAACCGGCTGGCGGCGCTGAGGGCGGACACGGACGTGTTCACCACCTTCGAGGGCGACAACACCGTGCTGATGCAGCTGGTCGCCAAGGGCCTGCTCACCGGCTACCGGCAGCGCTTCGAGGACGACCGCGTCTTCGCCGTGTTGAAGCTGCTGGCGGACCGGGCCACCCGCGTGGTGGACCGCAACCCCTTCGCCGCGCGGCGCACCGGCAGCGACCACCTGCGCGACAACGACTACCACCTGCGCGCGCTGCACTTCCGCGAGGAGGAGCTGCTGGCCTCCGCGGCGAAGCGCCTGCGCAAGCGGCTGAGCGCGGGCGTCGAGGCCTTCGAGGCCTTCAACCAGGTGCAGGTCCACCTGCTGGCGCTGGCGCACGCCCACGTCGAGCGCCTGGTGCTGGAGCAGTTCCTCCAGGGCGTGGCCGCGGTGAAGGACGCGGGGCTGAAGACGGTGCTGGGGCGCCTGTGCGACCTCTACGGCCTGTCCTGCCTGGAGTCCGCCAGCGGCTGGTTCCAGGAGCACGGGTGGCTGGAGGGCTCCAAGGCGAAGGCCATCCGCAAGGAGGTGACGCGGCTGTGCGCCGAGCTCCGCCCGGACGCGGTGACGCTGGTGGACGCGTTTGGAATACCGGACACCTGCCTCGCCGCGCCCATCGGCATGGGACACCTGTCGCCATGAGGTGAACGTTCGGCGGCGGCGGGCCCTGCACGCCTGCCTGCCCATGCGCAGCTTCCGGGGACCATGACACGACACGTGACAATGGTCCTGTGTGCCCTGGGGTGGTGGTCGGGCTGCGCCACGATGTCTCCGGTGGAGCGCACCGCCGCCCTGGAGGCGCGGAACAAGCAGCGGGTGCGGCAGCTCACCGAGGAGCTGTACAACCTGCGTGAGCTGGACCGCATCCCGGAGTTCATCGCCGAGGACTTCGTGGACCGCTCGCAGGGCGCCCCCCGGAACGTGGTGGGCCCCGCCGCCCTGCGCCAGCAGGCCGAGACCAGCTTCCAGGCCTTCCCCGAGCTGAAGTTCGACATCCTCCACCTCGTGGCGGACGGCGACCTGGTGCTCGTGCACTGGACGGCCACCGGACCGGACCCGAAGCACCAGGACGAGGCCGGCGCGCCCAGGGCGCTCCAGCTCCAGGGGCACTCCCTGTACCGCCTGCGCGACGGCAAGGTGGTGGAGGCCTGGGACATCTCCGACCGCCTCTCGCCCTTGCTCCAGCGCGGCTACAAGGTCGTGCCGCCCACGCTGTAGCCGCTCAGCCGCGCCATCCGTGTTTCGAGCGAGTCCAATCGCGAGCCTCCTCCCGGAGAGAAGCGAACGGAAGCGGGGCCGCGGAGCGCGCCCGACTGTCCAGCAGTGACGCCGCGCCCGCACCGGCCGTGGTCGCCGCGCCCCCGCAGCCCTACCTGGACATGCAGCTCTTCCAGGAAGGCCCCATGACTTCACGACTCCGGCTGCTGTCCGTGCTGGCCCTGCTCTCCGTGACGACCTGCGTGCGCAACCCCGCCACGGGCAAGCGCATGCTGTCGCTCGTGTCCCAGAACGACGAGATTGCCCTGGGCAAGCAGAGCGCGGAGGAGGTGCGCGGGTCCATTGGCCTCATCCAGGAGCCCAAGGTGCAGGACTACGTCGCCAGGGTGGGGCTGCCCATGGCGAAGGCGTCCGAGCGGCCGGAGCTGCCCTGGAGCGTGCAGGCCGTGGATGACCCGGTGGTGAACGCCTTCGCCCTCCCCGGGGGCCCCGTCTTCGTGACGCGGGGCCTGCTCACCACGCTCAACTCCGAGGCGGAGCTGGCCTCCGTGCTCGGGCACGAAATCGCGCACATCACCGCGCGGCACTCGGTGGAGCAGATTTCCCAGGCGCAGCTCGCCCAGGCCGGCCTGCTGCTGGGCAGCGCGCTCAGCGAGGACTTCGCGCGCTTCGGCGGACTGGCCGCCGCCGGGCTCCAGCTGCTGTTCCTCAAGTACGGCCGTGACGATGAGCGCCAGGCCGACGAGCTGGGCTTCAAGTACATGCTCAAGGCCGGCTACGACGTGCGCGCCGCCGCGACCGTCTTCGCCACGCTGGACCGCGTGGGCAAGGCCGCGGGCGGGCAGAGCCTCCCCTCGTGGCTCTCCACGCACCCGGACCCGGGCGACCGCGTGAAGGCCGCCGAGGCCCGCGCCGCCCAGGCACACGTGGACTTCCAGCAGCTCAAGGAGGGCCGCGAGGAGTACCTCGCCCTCCTCCAGGGCATGGCCTACGGCGATGACCCGCGGCAGGGCTTCTTCCGGGGCAACGTCTTCATGCACCCGGACCTGCGCGTCCAGCTCACCTTCCCCCAGGGGTGGAAGACGGCGAACCAGCCCCAGCAGGTGGCCGGCGTCAGCCCCCAGGAGGACGCCATCGTCGGCCTCGTCCCCGCCGGGAACATCGCGCCGCAAGAGGCCCTGAAGCGCTTCCTCTCCCAGGAAGGCATCCAGCCCGGGAGCACGGCGCCCACGGGCTTCCCGCCGGGCGCCACGTTCTTCCAGGCCCAGACGGAGCAAGGCGTCGTCACCGGCGTCACCGCCTTCGTATCGCGGGGCGGCACCACGCTCCAACTGCTGGGCTACACCTCCGCGCAGCGGCTCCCCGCCTACGAGGACGCCTTCCGCGCCACCTTCGCCAGCTTCGGCGAGCTGACGGATGCCTCGGCGCTGGCCGTCCAGCCGGCGCGCATCGAGCTGGCGAAGGTGGAGGCGCCCATGACGCTCCAGCAGTTCAACGAGCGCCACCCCTCCACCATTTCGGTGGAGGAGCTGTCCATCATCAACGGCGTGCAGCCCGGGGACACGCTGCCCGCGGGCCGCACGGTGAAGCGCGTGACGGGCGGGGTGAAGTCCACGCCCTGAGCCAATCAACGGCCCCACGCGCCCGGGCACGGCGCGCGCTCAGGTGTCGGGGCCGCGCCGGATGGGACGGCCCGCGCCGAACAGGAAGCCCAGCTTGAACTGCGCGATGCCACCCGCGAAGCCCGAGAGGGCCTCCGAGTTGCTGCGGCGGGCACTCACCTCGCCGATCACGGGCATGGAGTAGGCCACCTCGGGCATCAAGCGGAAGCCCTCGGTGACGCGTATCGCGTAGCCCACCGATGCGCCCAAGCTGATGATGTTGATGGCGGCGTTCTCGTCCGCCACTTCGCCGGCGAGCCGCGTCCACATGACGCGAGGCCCCAGCACCAGCTCCGAGCCGCCCCGCGACTTGAAGCCCAGGAGCACCGGCACGGAGACGTTCAGATAGCTCCACGCGACTTCGTCGCTGCTCGCACCAAAGAACGCGCCCGAGACGGACGGCGCCAGGGAGATGGCCTTGAGCGGGTCGCTCGGCTGCGTCAGCAGGAACTTGCTCTGCAGCTCCGCCAGCGACGAACCCAATCGGACGCCCAGGTCCACCTGGTCCGTCACGCCATAGCGGAGCGACATGTCGACATGGGGATAGTACGCGCTCACCACCCCGCTCTCGCTCCCTCCGACGAGCGCAGCGCCGCCGACCCCAGGCTCGAAGGCGAACTGGAAGCGGCCCTCGCCCAGCGTGTCCGCCGTCTGGACATGGCTCACCGACGCGCAGCCCGTCCCCAGGGCTCCTACCAACGCAATTGCAGCAGCAACAGAACGACGCAACATGGTCCCCTCGCAAATCCATTGCCCCCCGGCGGGGCGTCGCGGCAGCCCTGGACGGAGACCGGAATCGGACATTCAAACCGAATCAGCCGAAACCCATTTTTTCCGGGAGAACGCGCGGCACATCATGCGGGGTGATGCGCCCTCAAGAGCTAGAGCGACTCGCGAAGGCCTACGCGGCGACGCGCTACGTCATCCGGCCCCACCCCTGCACGGGTGGGGTGGAGCAGATTCTGCGGGCAGGCGCCCTGCATCCCGCGCTGGACGCAATGCTTGCGGCCCGCGGGTACCCCGGGTGGGCCTTCCTCACGGCGTGGAATCCAGGCTCACAGCGGCGGAGCCACGAGGAGAACCGCCGCGCCCAGGAGCGGCTGGAGGCCCAGCTCCTCGCCGGAGGCTGGCGGGTGGTCCCCGCGCTGGGCGAGGCGGATGACGGGAGCTGGTGCGAGCAGAGCCTCTTCGTCCCCGGCCTGCCGCGCGAGGAAGCCGGGCGCTTCGGGCGCGCCTATGCCCAGGTCGCCGTGCTCGTGGGGCGCACCGGAGGACGGGCGGAGCTGCTGTTCTGCGAGGAGGCCCCCTCGGTGACGCCCTGAGGTGCGCGGAGCGTCAAGCGCTCAGGGAATGGGTCCGCGGGGCTGCCCCGCCGCGGGGACGGGAGCGGCGCCCCCCTGTGCGCCGCCCGTGCCCTCCGGGATGACCTCCAGCTCGCGCGCCCGCGTCACCTGACGCGTCAGCTCGTCGAACTCGACCTCCAGGATGCGGCCGGGCTGGTTCGCGAGGCCGAAGCGGATGCGCCAGTAGTTGGGGCGTATCTCCACCGCCTCCCCGGACTGGGCCAGCACCAGCGCGTTGTTGCGCGCGTATTCCTCGCCGGCCTGGACGACATCCCGTTCGCCCAGCTCCGTCTGGACGGCGGCCGAGCTGGGCGGGACGGGCGGCCGGCCGGTCGGGCCCGTCGCGCAGGCCATGGTGGCCAGGATGGCGCCGGGCAAGAGGAACCGCGGGACGATGCGAAATCGGAGCGGCGTCATATGCCCATGTTGAGCACGCCGCGTGCCAGACGCAGTCGAGGGGGCCGGGAATCGTCCTGGACCCGACGAACCTCCGGCGTGGCGCCAGGGCGGCACCACGCCGGGGCCCCCAGCCGCCCGGGGGGTAGGAAGGGGGCGCTACCTCGCCGGCGTGGGCGACGGGGTGATGACGCTCTGCTTCTCCACCACCTCGTCGATGATGCCGTACTGCCGCGCGTCCTCGGCGCTCATGAAGTAGTCGCGCTCGGTGTCCTTCTCGATGCGCTCGATGTTGTGGCCGGTGTGCTTCACGATGAGGCCGTTGATGTAGCTGCGCAGGCGGAGGATCTCCTTGGCCTGGATGTCGATGTCCGTGGCCTGGCCCTGCGCGCCGCCCAGCGGCTGGTGAATCATGATGCGGCTGTTGGGCAGGGCGTAGCGCTTGCCCTTCGCCCCCGCCAGCAGCAGCAGCGCGCCCATGGAGGCCGCCTGTCCCACGCAGATGGTGGACACCGGACACTTCACGTACTGCATGGTGTCGTAGATGGCGAGGCCCGCCGTCACCGAGCCGCCCGGCGAGTTGATGTAGAGGTTGATGCCCTTGTCCGGGTCCTCCGACTCCAGGAAGAGGAGCTGGGCGACGATGATGTTGGCCACGTCGTCATTGACAGGCGTGCCCAGCATGATGATGCGGTCCTTCAGGAGCCGGCTGTAGAGGTCGTACGCCCGCTCGCCGCGGTGCGTGGTCTCGATGACGAAGGGGACGTTCATGACGCCCCTACCCTAATCGCCCTCGCGCCGCCGCGCCCGCCCCATCTTCCCGGAGCGTGCGCTGCCCCACGCTTCGGAGCCCGGGCCCCCGCCCCCCAGGGGACCTACGCCTTGCGGCCCGTCATCTCCTCCGGGCGGACCCACTGGTCGAACTGCTCGGGGGTGAGCAGCCCCAGCTCCACCGCGGCCTCCTTGAGCGTCTTGCCCTCTTTGTGGGCCTTCTTGGCGATTCGCGCCGCGTTGTCGTAGCCGATGTGGGGGTTGAGCGCCGTGACGAGCATCAGGCTGCGCTCCAGGTTCTCCTGGATGCGGGGCCGGTTGGGCTCGATGCCCACCGCGCAGTGCAGACGGAAGCTGCGCATCCCGTCCGCCAGCAGCCGGCAGCTCTGGAGCACGTTGTGGGTGATGAGGGGCTTGAACACGTTGAGCTGGAAGTTGCCGGACGCACCGCCCACCGTGACGGCGACGTCGTTGCCCATCACCTGGGCGCAGAGCATGGTGAGCGCCTCGCTCTGGGTGGGGTTCACCTTGCCCGGCATGATGGAGCTGCCCGGCTCGTTCTCCGGAATGATGAGCTCCGCCAGGCCCGACCGGGGCCCCGAGGCCAGCCAGCGCACGTCGTTGGCCACCTTGAAGAGCACCACCGCCAGGCCCTTGAGCGCCCCATGCGCCTGCACCAGCGCGTCGTTGGCGGCCAGCGCCTCGAACTTGTCGGGCGCGGTGACGAAGGGCTGGCCGGTGAGCCGGGCCAGCTCCTCCGCCACGCGCTCGGCGTAGCCCCTGGGCGCGTTGAGGCCGGTGCCCACCGCCGTGCCGCCCAGGGCCAGCTCCAGCAGGTGCGGCAGGGTCCGCTCCAGGTGGGCCTTCGCGTGGTCCAACTGGGCCACGAAGCCACCGAGCTCCTGCCCCAGCGTCAGGGGCGTGGCGTCCTGCAGGTGGGTGCGGCCCACCTTCACCACGTCCTGGAAGGCGCGGGACTTCTCCGCCAGCACGTCGCGCAGCGCCTCCAGCTCCGGCAGCACGTGCCCGGTGATGGCGGCGACGGCGGCCACGCTCATCGCCGTGGGGAAGACGTCGTTGGAGCTCTGCCCCTTGTTGACGTCGTCGTTGGGGTGGACCTTGCGCGCCTCGCCGCGCTCGCCGCCCAGCAGCTCCGAGGCGCGGTTGGCCAGCACCTCGTTGGTGTTCATGTTCGTCTGCGTGCCGCTGCCCGTCTGCCAGACGCTCAGGGGGAACTCGGCGTCGTGCTGGCCGGCCAGCACCTCGTCCGCGGCGCGGATGATGGCCTCGCCCTTCTCCTTCGCCAGCGTGCCGTTCTCCACGTTGACCCGCGCGGCGGCCTTCTTCACCAGCACGAGCGCGCGGATGAGCGCCAGCGGCATGCGCTCGGTGGAGATGGCGAAGTTCTGGAGGCTGCGCTGCGTCTGCGCGCCCCAGAGCCGCTCGGCCGGGACGTCGATGGGGCCGAAGGTGTCTTTCTCGGTGCGAACGTTCTTCGTGCTCACGCGTGGGGCTCCTGCGAATGGAGGCGAGCCCCTTCGATAACAGGCCCGGACCCCCGCGCAGGACTCCGGCGTCGTTTTCGTTGGGCGCCGAGCACTACACCCGGCGCTCGACGCGGGGCGTGCTCCCCGGGTTGCCCAGACCGGACAGCCAGTTGTACGTGCGCCGCAGCGGCGCGGTGCCCGCCGCCGTCGGCGGCGTGAAGGCCCACAGCAGCAGGTACACCAGCAGCGCCGTGCCTCCGGACACGGCCAGCGCCACCACGAAGGCCACGCGCACCAACGCCGCGTCCACGCCCAGCTCGCGCCCCAGCGCCGCGCACACCCCGAACAGCAGCCGGCCCGGCCCGCCCCGGTGCATCGGCTCCGTGCGCGAGCCGCAGTGCGGACACCTCCGGACCTCCAGGCTCACTTCCTCCGCGCAGGTGGCGCAGCGTCTCTTGGCATCCATTGCGTCTCCCTCCTTGGCCCCATCCCACTTGGCGTCGGCGGCCCTCATTCCTACCTACGCGCTTTGCCACCCCCCATTGCGTACCCGTCGGGGTGGACTGTCGATTTACAGATTTAACGGCCCTGCTGTTGACACAGTTACAGGCAAGCAGGCAAAGATTCACTCCGCACTTCCATTTCGCACTCTGAAGACTCATTTTCCGAACCGTCCACGCAGATTTACAACGCACCAAGCCAAAGGAGCTCCGATGTCGGACCAAGCCCCCGCTGTGAAGCCCCCGGCGTTCGGACCGGGCGTGGTGGTGAAGGGGCCCTGGCACCCGGACTACGCCGAGGTGCTCACCCCCGCGGCCCTGGACTTCGTGGCGAAGCTGGTCCGCACCTTCGGCGAGCGCCGGGCGGCCCTGCTGGAGCGCCGCAAGGCCATGCAGGCGGCCTGGAGCAAGGGGGGACGGCCGCACTTCCTCCCGGAGACGAAGGCCATCCGGGAGGGGGACTGGACGGTGGCTCCCCTGCCCGCCGACCTGCAGGACCGCCGCGTGGAGATCACCGGCCCGGTGGACCGGAAGATGGTCATCAACGCGCTCAACTCCGGCGCGAACGTCTTCATGGCGGACTTCGAGGACGCCAACAGCCCCACCTGGGACAACGTGGCGCGCGGGCAGCTCAACCTGCGCGACGCCGTGCGGGGCACCATCTCCTTCACCGCGGAGAACGGTAAGCACTACGCCCTCAACCCGAAGCGGGCCGTCCTCTTCGTGCGCCCTCGCGGCTGGCACCTGCCCGAGCGGCACATCGAGGTCGACGGCAAGCCCATCTCCGGCTCGCTGCTCGACTTCGGCCTCTTCTTCTTCCACAACGCCCGTGAGCAGCTCGCGCGCGGCACCGGCCCCTACTTCTATCTGCCGAAGATGCAGAGCCACCTGGAGGCCCGGCTGTGGAACGACGTGTTCCACCTGGCCCAGGCGGAGCTGAACATCCCGAGCGGCTCCATCAAGGCGACCGTCCTCATCGAGACGCTGCCCGCCGCGTTCGAGATGGACGAAATCCTCTACGAGCTGCGCGAGCACTCCGCCGGCCTCAACTGCGGCCGCTGGGACTACATCTTCAGCTTCATCAAGACGCTCCAGTCCGACCCGAACGCCGTGCTGCCCGACCGCGGCCAGGTCACCATGGACAAGGGCTTCCTCAACGCCTACTCGCAGCTGCTCATCCAGACCTGCCACCGCCGCAACGTGCACGCCATGGGCGGCATGGCGGCCTTCATCCCCATCAAGGGGGACGCGGCGGCCAACGAGGCCGTCATGGACAAGGTCCGCGCGGACAAGCTGCGCGAGGTGAAGAACGGCCACGACGGGACGTGGGTGGCCCACCCCGGCCTCGTCCCGGTGGCGCGCGACATCTTCGACTCGCACATGAAGGGCGCCAACCAGCTCTCCAACAAGCGCCAGGACGTGAAGATTGGCGAGGCGGAGCTGCTCAAGGTGCCCTCCGGCACCCGCACCGAGGAGGGCCTGCGCCACAACATCCGCGTGGGCATCCAGTACACCGCCGCGTGGCTGGACGGCCTGGGCTGCGTGCCGCTCTACAACCTCATGGAGGACGCGGCCACCGCGGAAATCTCCCGCGCCCAGGTGTGGCAGTGGATCCACCACGGCGCCACCCTGGAGGATGGCCGCAAGGTGACGCCCGCCCTCTTCCGCGACGTGCTCGGCGAGGAGATGGCCCGCATCGAGAAGGAAGGCGCCCGGGAGCGCTACGGCGCCGCCCACCTGGAGCGCGCCCGCGCCCTCTTCGAGCAGCTCTCCACCGCCCGCACCTTCGAGGACTTCCTCACCCTCCCGGCCTACGACGCGCTGGAGGCCCAGCGCTGAACCCATCGCAGCAGCAACCCAACACTCTTACCGCAGCGAGGAGCCCACGATGTACGACGCCACGCCGACGACGACCGATGCCTCCCCTCACGCCAAGCTCCACGCTCAGCGTTTCGAGGGCATCAAGCGCAACTACACTCCGAAGGACGTGGAGAAGCTCCGCGGCTCCATCGCCATCCGCTACACGCTGGCGGAGCTGGGCGCGCGGCGCCTCTGGGAGCTGCTCCACACCGAGGACTACATCAACGCGCTCGGCTCGCTCACCGGCAACCAGGCGGTGCAGATGGTGCGCGCGGGCCTGAAGGCCATCTACCTGTCCGGCTGGCAGGTGGCTGCGGACGCCAACTCGGCCGGGCAGATGTACCCGGACCAGAGCCTCTACCCGGTGGACAGCGTCCCCACCGTGGTGCGGAAGATCAACAACGCCCTGCGCCGCGCGGACCAGATCGACCACGCGGAGGGCCGCAAGGACCGCTACTGGTTCGCGCCCATCATCGCCGACGCCGAGGCGGGCTTCGGCGGCCCGCTCAACGCCTTCGAGCTGATGAAGGGCATGATTGAGGCGGGCGCCGCTGGCGTGCACTTCGAGGACCAGCTCGCCAGCGAGAAGAAGTGCGGCCACATGGGCGGCAAGGTGCTGGTGCCCACCAGCCACTTCATCCGCACCCTCAACGCGGCCCGCCTCGCGGCGGACGTCATGGGCGTGCCCACCCTGCTGGTGGCGCGTACGGACGCGGACAGCGCCAAGCTGCTGATGAGCGACGCGGACGAGTACGACCACGCCTTCATCGACAAGAAGGCCGGCCGCACCCCGGAGGGCTTCCACCGCCTCAACGGCGGCCTGGACTGCGCCATCGCACGCGGCCTGGCGTATGCCCCGTACGCGGACCTGGTGTGGTGCGAGACGAGCACCCCGGACCTGGCCCAGGCGAAGAAGTTCGCCGAGGGCATCCGCTCCCGGTTCCCCAACAAGCAGCTGGCGTACAACTGCTCGCCGTCCTTCAACTGGAAGAAGAACCTGGACGACGCCACCATCGCGAAGTTCCAGCGTGAGCTGGGCGCCATGGGCTACAAGTTCCAGTTCGTCACCCTGGCGGGCTTCCACGCGCTCAACTTCGGGATGTACGAGCTGGCGCGGAAGTACAAGGCCCGCGGCATGGCGGCCTACAGCGAGCTGCAGCAGGCCGAGTTCGCGGCGGAGAAGGACGGCTACACCGCCACGCGCCACCAGCGCGAGGTGGGCACCGGCTACTTCGACCAGGTGGCCGAGGTCATCTCCTGCGGCAACGCCAGCACGCTCGCCCTGACCGAGTCCACCGAGGCCCACCAGTTCTAGGCGCGGGCGTCCGCCGAAATCCCCCGGAGGCCGCGGCTTGTGGGCAGCACGCCCGTAAGTCCGCGGCCTTCTGCCATTTTCGGCCCTCCGCGCAACTTCGCCGGGGCCCTGGGCGATAATGGGTCTTCGAGAGGTCCGACACGTGCGTGGTGCGCGTCCCGGGCCGAGAGACGGAGCCAGCCATGAACCGCATCAACTCCTTCACCGGTCCCCGGATTCAGCCCACCACCACGCAGGCGAGCACCGGCCCCGCGAACACGGGTTTCAGCGGGCTGGTGAACCCCATGGCCCCGGCCAACCGGCCCGGGGACCCGCTGATGCTGTCGGGGGGCGCGGTGGTCGCCTCGGCGCTCGCCTCGGTGGGCAGCTCGCCGCACAACGGCCTGCTCAACTCCTACCTGTCCGCCGTGGGCCGCGGGCCCCTCGCGGAGGACGGCTCCCGGACGGCCACTCCGGCTCCCGCCGGCTCCGAGCAGGCGCAGCAGGAGCAGGTCCTCATGGAGCTGGCCGAGCTGTCCGCGGCGACGCTGTCGAACTCCATCCTGCACATGGGCAACAAGATGAAGGTGGACCTCGATCGGGAGTAACCCGCCCCCGCCTCACCCCTTCTTCTTGTTGCTCTCCGCGATGTAGGCGTCGCGCTGGCCCCGCTGGAGCTCGGGGCCCTCGCGCCAGGGCACGCCCACCTCGGTGCGCTGCCCGCCGTTCTGCCCTGTCACATCGTTGAGGAACTCGGCGCGCCCCTCGGCGGGGACGCGCTCACCGTCCGCCTCGGGGTCCTTCTGCTTCTTTGGATCCAACGGGATGCCCGCGCCGCGCTTGAGATAGTCCTTGGGGTCCATGCCTCTCAAGGTGGCGATGGTGGCCGCTCATGCGCAGGGAGCGGGCAGAGCGGCGGGCCGCTGGTGGCTCAGTTGAGGTACCGGGGCCGGGGCGGCTCCGCGGGCTGCGGCTTCATCAGGTCCAACCCCTGCCGCGTGAGGACGAAGCGCACGACACCGGCGCCGCGCTCGGTCTCGATTTCGGCCTCGAAGGCGGGCCCGGCGATGCCGCCGAACGAGACGTCCTTGCGCAGGTTCACCACCCGGCCGCTCACCATGTCACCGGCCACCTCCTTGGCCCCCTCACCGCGCTGGTACAGCTCGGAGGCCGCGTGGTGCAGCGTCATCGCCAGGGAGGGCGACAGCGGCTGGTTGCTGAAGAGGACGGAGATGAGGACCCAATAGGGAGGCGCCTGGTCGGAGGACATCGCGCCCCCATCCTAAGCGCGCCGCGGAGCGGAGGCCCGAGGAAGTGAAGGCCGGAGCGCGAGCAGCCGTGTGCCCACCTGCCGGCGGGCCTACCCCGCGCGCGGACGGCGCCTGGAGGCGATGCCCTGGGCCAGCGCGACCTGCTGCTTCCAGTGCCCATACAGACGGCCCTGCGAGGCCAGCCGGTCCAGCTTGCGCTGCGTCTCCTCGTCCACCGTCCCGGGCGGCGCATCCCGGAAGGGGGTCCCCGGCAGCGGCATGAAGGTGTGCCCGTGCACGCGCGCGCCCAGCGCCGCCAGCTTCTCCATCAGCGCCACCGTGGCGTCCACGTCCGCGGGCTCCTCGCCCGGCAGCCCCAGGATGAAGTCCACGTTGGGGACGAAGCCCCCCTCCACCGCGATGCGCGTGGCCCGCACCACCGTCTCCACGTCGTGCCCGCGGCGCGTGCTCTGGAGGATGCGCTCGGAGCCGGACTGCCCGCCGATGATGAGGTTGTCGTTGTGGACGTAGCGCTTGAGCAGCGCCAACGCCTCCGGCGTGACGTGCTCGGGCCGGACCTCCGACGGGAAGGTGCCGTAGTAGACGCGCCCGTCGGGCGCCATGGCTTCCTGCACCGCCGCGAGCAGGGACTCCACCGCGTCCAGGTTCACCGACTCGTCGGCGGTGCCGTAGGACATGGAGGTGGGCGTGATGAAGCGGATGTCGCGCCGGCCCGAGCGCCGCAGCTCCCGCGCCCAGTGCGCCACGTTGGCCACGGAGCGGTGGCGGAAGCGCGCCTTGCTCATGAACGGCGTCTGGCAGAAGCGGCACGCATAGATGCAGCCGCGCGTAATCTCGATGGCGCCGTACTGCCCATTGCGCGCCGCGAAGGGCGGGAAGTCGTCGAGCTGCACGCCCTCGCCCCGCCCGTGCTGCACCAGCTTCCCGTCCTTCAGGTACGCGACGCCGTGTGTGTCGCGAGGCTCCTCGCCCCGCAGCACGCGCCCCAGCAGCGCCCGCAGGGTGACTTCGCCCTCGCCCACCGCCACCAGGTCGAAGCCGGCCTGGAGCGTCTGGAGCGTCTCCGCCGTGGCATGCACGCCGCCAGCGATGCACAGCACGTCGCGGCCCTCCAGCCGCTCACGCACCCACGCCAGCTCCTCCGCCGCGGGCGCGAAGCTGGCCGAATAGAAGGACCACGCGGCCACCACCGTGTCCCCGGCGTCCACGCGCTCGCGGACGGTGTCCAGGAGCGTCTCGCGGCTGCGGGGAAAGTGGAGCGCCACGTCCGCCAGGGCCGGGTCCGACTCCACGGCGCCCGCCAGCACGGTGAAGGCGTACTTGCCCGGGTACTGGTAGCTCAGGACGAGCGAAACGCGGCGAGGTGGCTGCATGCAGGACGGGCTTTATGCCACAGGCCCGCCCGCGCAAGTACCCGGGCGGGCAAGCGGGCGGACACACCGCCCGGCCCCGGGCGCCCGTCAGGACGGAGGCACCAGCGACAGGGCCAGCTCGTTGAAGGCGGGGAACTCCATGACGTCCTCGGGCACCCGTCCGTCCGGCACGGCCATGCGCACCACGACCAGGTCCTGCTCGGGCGCCACCAGCAGGAGCTGACCGTAGGAGCCACGCGCGGAGTAGGCCCTCGGCGTCCCCTCCACGTGCGTGCGCAGGGGCACGCGAGCGCTCTTCTCCATGAGCTCCATCACGCCCTTCATGCCTCCCAGCCGCTCGGAGAGGCGCCGCATGAAGTCACCCGAGGGGACCGGCTGCCCCACCATGTCCCGCAGGCGCGCCAGCGTCGCCTCCGGCATCCCGTTGCGGCGCGCCTCGTCCACCATGTCCTGGCCGAGCACCCGGAAGGACTTCTCATACACGAGCCACCACAGCAGCCCCGCCGCCGGATTGTGGGGCTGAGACGACGCGGCGGTGCACTCGCGAATCCACGCTTCGCTCAGGATGCGCTGGCCCTGCCAGACGCCCCGCTGGAGCATCAACTGGCCCACCTTGGCGAAGTCCACGGGGTGCAGGCGCAGGCCGGACATGCCCAGCGGGTTGCCGGATGGGTCCTTCTGCCAGAACACGTCACGGATACCGAGCGGTTCGAAGAGGCGGCGCATCAGGTACGCGTCCAGCTTCTCGCCCGAGGCGCGCTCCACCACGCCCGCCAGCAGGTTGGTGGCCTTGTTGTTGTAGAAGAACCGGCTGCCCGGCACGTCCACCACGTGGCTGTCCAGCGCGTAGCGGACGAAGTCCCGCGATTCGTAGATGTCCATCGCGTGGGCATTCGCGGCCAGCCCCGAGGTGTGGCTGAGCAGGTGCCGAAGCGTGACCTTCCCCTTGAGGCCGTCCTTCCACTCCGGGAAGAAGGTGGAGACAGGCGCGTCGACGGAGGGGATACGGCCCTCGTCGATGAGCAGGCCGATGGCCAACGCCACCACACCCTTGGTGGCGGACATGGACTCGATGCGCTGCGTCTCGCCGCCGAAGTACCACTCTCCCACCAGCTTGCCGTGGCGGAGCACCACCAGGGCGGACGAGCCCGATTCTTCGGCCGCCTTCACGAAGGCCGCGAGCGCCGGCTCCGACAGCCCCGCCTCGGCGGGTGTCACCGTCTCCAGCCCCGCCCCGACGTTGCCCTCGGCGCGTGCCTTCAGCGCGTTCTCTCGCGCCCGCGCCACCAGCGCGTCATAGCCCGGCATCCGCCGCAACGGCGCCAGGGACTTGTCGTGCAGCAGGTCGCCCGGCGAGCCCATCCCCCGCTCGACAGCGCGCTCCAGCCACTGGAAGGCCGCGGCGTCGTCGCCCGTGCCCAGCGAGGCGTAGGCGGCGAACCATGCCACCTCGTCCGTCTGGCGGCCGCCCTCCCACAGCCGCTGCATCTCCGAGAGCGCGGCGTCGAAGCGCCCGGCCTCCATCGCCCTGCCAGCCCGCTGCAACGCCTCGCGGAGCTGGGACTCGGGGTCCGCCGGCGCCGGCTGCACGGCAGGGACTGAAGATGAAGCGGGCGCGGCCACGGGTTGCGTGTGGGCACAGGCCAGCAAGGTACAGAGCGGGAGGTAGAGACTGTGTCGCATGGGCGTTCTCTGGGGGCGGACCTGCTCGAACTACGCACCCGGAGCGTCGATATTGCATGGCCCACACGACAGGGCGAAGCGGTATGAATTCCCCGCGAGGGCACTGATGCCAGTCTGGAGAGGGACGAGGCATGCGGCTCCACTCGAGCGCCCGCGCCATCAGACAGCGCGAGGCCGCCGCTGGCCGCCCGGGCTCCATCGAGGCCCGGACGGCAGCGGTGGCTTTCTGCGCGGCGTCGTGCAAGGCCAGCGTCATCAACAGCGACCGGCTTGCGCGGGCAGCACGAGCGCTGAAGGGATTGTCAGCTCGACGAACCGATCATGAGGAAGGGGTCGAAGTAGAAGTACTGGACGTTCGCCCCGTCCCTCGTCAGCGCGAACACCACTCCGTACTCGAGCAAACCACGCACGAGCTTACTGGCATGGAACGTGACGTACGGAACGTAGGTGGGCGTCCAGCCCGCCCGGAGGTCCTGGTCGATGAGCGGCACGTTGGGCCAGGCCCAGGAGGGAGGCGTCTGGGTCCACTTCGGGATCTCGTTGGTGTTGTAACCAATGAAGTCCGGAATAGGGCCCAGATCCAAATCGAAGTTGGGGATGTCGATGGGCCGCTCCCTGGCATCATTCATGATCGCATCCGTGAGCGGAACATCGTTGAACCTACGCACGATGATGCCATTGGGCGCGATCCCCCCGGTCGAGCCATAATTCGCCTCTTGGATGTAGATGCGGACGTCCTCCCCGCTCGGGACGGGCACCGCGTAGTCCGGGTCATCCTGGTGGGGATGGGTCTTGTCGTTCAGGAGGAACGTCGGATGCTTAATCGCGACCGCGGTACTGATGGAGGCCCCTCCCTTGGGAAGCGTATTGGAATCAATCAGGAAGCTGATCTTCAGCATGTCGCACCAATCCCTTCATGTGGCTGATGTATGCGGTTGATGTATGTCACTGCTGAACCCTCTCATCGGGCTCACGGCAAGGAGTTCATCCCGCCTGACGCCCACCAAAGCAACACACATGCCATTGATTGCCCCGGCCTCGCTTCCTCTGAAGCTCGCCTCAAGCCTGGAGTTGCCCCCTGCGACTGACGCGTCAGCCCCAACCGCCGGCGCGCCACGCCTTCCATGCAATTCATTGTCATCGAACACTTGAGGCCGCCACAATCCCAGACGCAATCCGCCTCCATTCCAGCCGCAGCACATGGAATCGTGCGAATGCCTGGACTCGCCTCATCAGGTCGCTACCTCCCACGGCGAGGCCAGGGAGCGCCGTGACGCGGGCCGTGACGGGCAACTCCGCATCCGACAGGCCCCTTTCAGACCTCTCAGGTCATTGGCCTTGCTGCTCAAGAGCAGAGGACCGGCACGGAGTGCTGCTGACACGTCAGACGCACTCAGAGTCCGTCAGGAATCAGATTGGATTTCACGCCCGGAGGCGCGCTCCACCGGCCGCCTCGGCATCGGTACGGCGAAGCATGGGACGCATCACGTCGGTTCCATGGCTCGAACGAGAGCGGCGCACCGCTTCGGAGCCGGACGGACCTTCCCGGGCGAGCCGACCTCACCCGTGGGTGCGAGCGCTCCGGACACGTAGAGCGCGCCGCGTCCCTCACTTTTCCCCACGATGGCGCGCGAGCCCGGGGCCCGCGCGCCCCGGGAGGCTCAGCCCTTGCGGCGGCGGTAGCCGGCCAGGCCCATCAGCCCCAGCAGCGCGAAGGCCGCCGCGGAGCCACCGGTGCTGCTGCACCCCGACTGCGCCGTGACGCCATCCTCCGGCGACAGGCCTCCTGGCGGGGGCACGTTCGTCCCGGGCTCGGTGCCCGCGTCCACGGGCGACGTCGGCGTCCCCGCATCCGGTTCGGGCCGCGGCTCGGGCTCCTCGATCGTGCCCGCATCCTCCGGGTCCGGGTCCACGGTGCCGGCGTCCACCGGCGTCCCCGCGTCAAGCGGCGTCCCCGCATCCACGGGTGGCGGCTCCGGCTGCTCCTCCAGCACGTCCGACAGCGCCGTCGCCTGGATGAAGCCGTCGTGGTAGACGACGCCCACCGGCTTCACGGTGTCACTCCGGTAGAGGCCGAGCTTCAGGTAGTTGCGCTGCCCCGAGTACATCGTCATCGCGCCACGCCTGGGCAGCACCCGCTCCTTGTTGTGCCACAGCTCGACGAAGCCCACCTTCGGGTCCGGCGACCACTTCGCGTGGAGGATGAACTCGTGCCACACGCCCCGGGTGAGCTTCGTGCGCCACGGAATCTCGTTGGTGCCGGGGAGCGACAGGCGAATCTCCTCGCCCCTCACGTAGAACTCCACCGGCGGTGAGCCGCAGCACCCGTCGTGGTGCCACTGCGTGAAGAGCTGCCACGTGTCCACGCTCGGGAAGTCCTTCGCGAACATCACCTTCCAGCGGTAGTAGTACTCCGAGCCCACCGCCTCCCGGCCCAGGTAGACCAGCTCGTTGCGGTTCCCGCTGGCGTTGATGGGGTCGTCCCCCTGGCGCACCGTCGCCTTCAGCGCGTACTTGCCCTCGGCCACCGGGGACGTCACCACCTCCAGCCGGTCCGCGCTCACCATCTGCGTGCTGGAGTACTGCGAGCGGTCGCCGGTCTCGAAGTCCCCCCGCCACACGACGCCCGCCATCGCGAGCCCAGGGAAACACCACATCACAAGCCATCCGGGGACAAAGGCTCTCAAAAGACATCCTCGTAAAGGTTGGGAATGCAACGGTCGACACACCGTATCGCAAACCCATCCCTGCTTCATTCCCCCGGCAAATCCTTCCCACTGGCCAGGCAAGTGAGCGGCCGGACATGCAAGCCCTTGGGCGTTTCACGCCATGTTTCACGTCGGCAGAGGGGCGCCTGACATACTCCGGCCATCCTGGCAAGCGGCCCCACGACACGTCGCGTCATCAACACGGTGAAGAAGCTTCACGCCTGCCGGAGGCAGGTGTGGGGTATAGTCCGCACTTTCCGGCGCTCCGTTCCGGGGGCGCCCCGAGTGTCCCCATGCTTGTCCTGCGTGACGTCCAGAAGACCGACCTGCCCGGGCTCAAAAGGCTCGCGGCCGTACTGAACACGGTGAACCTGCCGAACAACGAGGAAACGCTGTCGGCCATCGTGGATACGTCGGTGAAGAGCTTCGCGGGCAAGGTGAAGAACCCCTTCGAGCGCGAGTACCTCTTCGTGCTCGAAGACGTGCGCAACAGCCTCATCATCGGCACGTCGATGATCATCGCGCAGCACGGCACCTTCGAGGCTCCGCACATCTACTACGAGGTGAGCGAGCGCGAGCACTACTCCGCGTCCCTCTCCCGTCACCTTCGCCACAAGGTCCTCTCCATCGCGTACAACTACGAAGGCCCCACGGAGGTAGGGGGCCTCGTCGTCGACCCGCCCTACCGCGCCACGCCGGACAAGCCCGGCAAGCAGCTGTCCTACGGGCGCTTCCTCTTCATCGCCATGCACCGGCGGCTGTTCCGTCCCCGCGTGCTGGCGGAGCTGCTGCCTCCGCTGCTGCCCGACGGCCGCAGCCTGCTGTGGGAGGCCTGCGGCAAGAAGTTCACCGGCCTCACCTACCAGGAGGCGGACCGCCTCAGCAGGCAGAACAAGGAGTTCATCAAGGAGCTCTTCCCCGCGTCCGACATCTACGCGTCGCTCTTCCCCCTGCGCGTACAGAAGGTGCTGGGCGAGGTGGGCCCGCAGACGCGGGGCGTGCAGCGCATGCTGGAGCGCATCGGCTTCAAGTACATGGAGCGCATCGACCCGTTCGACGGCGGTCCGCACTTCGAGGCCGACACCGCGGACATCTCCCTGGTGCGCAAGTACCGCTCGCTCAAGGTGGCGGAGGAGGACTTCGAGCTGGAGGGCGACGACGTGCTCGTCGCGGTGGAGCACGACTCCGGCCGCAACCGCTTCCGCGCCGTGCGCTGCCAGGCCCGCCTGGAGAACACCCAGGCCTTCCTGCCCGCGCGCGCGAAGGAGGTGCTGGACGTCCAGGCCGGCGCGAAGGTGTCCATCATCCCCTTCGAGTAGCGCCCCGCCTCAGGGCCGGCGCACCACGCGGTGCGCCCCGCGCAGCAGCGACAGCCACCGCGCCCCCGCCTCCAGCGCCGGCCCCTGGGCCTCCGCCAGGGCGATGGGCAGGTGGGTGTGCGGCGTCACCGCGTCCAGGGACGTCGGGTCCAGGTCCAGCGTGCCCCCCGTCCCCAGCGCCACGCGCACCCAGGCGTGGGGCCTCGCCGGGCCGCCGTCCACCACCAGCAGCCCGTGCACCAGCGCCACCCGGACGCCCCGGGCGCGGGCCCTCGCGGCGAAGCGCAGCGCGTGCGCCAGACACCCGCCCGCCTCGCCCTCCCCGTCCTCGCTCCAGTCGGCCCCGCCGGGCCCCTTCTCCGGGAAGGCCGCGTGGACCTCGGCCGCCAGCGCCCGGGCCGCGCCCGCCGTCCAGGGCGTCATCCCCGCCAGACGCGCCGGCACCACGAGCGGAGGCTCCAGCGCCAGCGCCCCCCGCGCGCCCTCCACCGGGAGCCCCTCCGCGAAGAGCTCGGGCGGCGCGCGCAGCCGCTCCCCCGGCGCGGCCACGGTGAAGCGCGAGTCCCCCACCTCCAGCGCCTCCAGCCGCCCGTCGTCGCCGTAGCGCGCCTGGAAGGCCGCCCCCAGCAGCGTGCCCTCCACCCTGCGGCCTTGCACGGAGGTGACGCAGTGCGCGCCCTCGCGCCCCGTCAGCTCCTCGCGCCCCACGACACAGCCGACAGGGGGCCTGGCCCGCCAGAGCCACAGCGCCTGCGGCACGGCCTGGGCGCCGCGCACCCGGCCCTGGGCGTCCACCTCCAGCGTCTGCTCCCGGTGGCGCGCCCCGGCCCTGCCGGCCCGCGTGTGCAGGTGCTGGCTGGCGTAGGTGAAGCGGCCGGGCTCCAGCTTCAGCGTCACCGTGCCCACCGGCACGCCCCTCCAGGCGAAGACGTAGCGCGTGGACGCGACCGGGGCCGCCACGGGCTCACGCCGCTCCCCGCCGGGGTTTTCGGACTTCACCGGAAGGCTCAGGAGCAGCAGGGCGAGCAGGGCGGACACGGCCCCAGTGTGCGGCGTTTTGAGGACCGGCGCGAGAAGGCGGAGTAGCGTCCAGTCCTTCATGGGCGCCAAACGGTACCTGTTCACGTTCGGCCTGGCGGCAGGGCTGGTCTCCGCGCTCCTCCTCGGAGGGCTGCTGCGGGCCGTGTCCGGCGCGCCGCTGCCGAACGCCACCTGGGCGGCGCTGCTGCTGGCCACGCCCACGCTCTACCTCACGGGTGGCTACGTCGCGTGGTTCCGCTGGGCCGCCCAGCGGCGCCGGGTGCGCCGGAACGTCCTGGCGCGGCTGGCGGAGGGCGACCTCATCACCACGGTGGGCCCGCGCTACGAGGGCCACGAGGACGTGCGCCGGCTCATCCTGTCCCTGCGCCGCGCGCTGGCCCAGGTGCAGCGGGTGACGGCCAACCTGCACCGCACCAGCACGGACGTGAGCGACCAGGCCCGGATGCTGCTGGAGGCCGCGCGGCGGCAGGGCGGCGCCGTGGAGCGCACGCTGGAGGCCGTCAGCGGCATGGGCGGCAGCCTCCAGGTGGCCGGCAAGCGCGTGCACCAGCTGGAGGTCTTCGCCGTCGACACCACCGGCGCCCTGCTGGAGATGACCGAGCGGCTGGAGCAGGTCGTGGACTCGCTCGCCCAGGTCAACACCTTCGCCCACAACACCACGGCGCTGATGCAGGCCATGGCCGAGCGCATGGCCAACATCGCCGCGTCCGGCGACGAGCTGGGGCGCTTCGCCAGCGAGGCCGAGGACTTCGTGGCCGCGGTGGAGGGCGGCATCGACTCGGTGCGCCGCCGCGCCAACGAGACGAACCAGCTCGCCATCGCCGTGACGACCACCGCCGAGCGCGGCGAGGTGCTGGTGGGTGACAGCGTCAAGGGCATGTACCGGGTCGAGGAGACGGTCCGGAAGGCCGCCGAGCTGATGGAGATGCTGGGCACGCGCTCGATGGAGATTGGCCGCATCGTGGACGTCATCCAGGAGATCGCGGACCAGACCAACCTGCTGGCCCTCAACGCCGCCATCATCGCCGCCCAGGCCGGCGTACACGGGCGCCCCTTCGGCGTCGTGGCCAACGAGATTCGCAACCTGGCCGAGCGCACCACCCGCTCCACGCGCGAAAT
>Ga0182745_1001510_pt1 | contig 22253 bp, 19 predicted proteins | sample eDN3rd30CKraftBY_FD_128523 | JGI IMG/M metagenome (GOLD analysis project Ga0182745, IMG submission 128523) | Enriched backyard soil microbial communities from Emeryville, California, USA - eDNA 3rd pass 30_C Kraft BY (version 2) (version 2) | ecosystem: Environmental > Terrestrial > Soil >...
CCCCATCGCGCCTGCGGTCCAGGGGCTTTCTTTGCGCAATCTCGTCGCCGCCGTCGAAGCGATCGACCCTTTGGTCGTCACCGGCAAGGTGGCGGGCGTCAGCGGCCTGCTGATCGAGTCGCGCGGCGGCCTGTCGCGTCTGGCCGTCGGAGCGCGGGCCGAGATCGAGCGGCGCGGCCAGCCGCCCCTGCCCGCCGAGGTCGTCGGCTTTCGCGAGGCCAAGGCCCTGCTGATGCCCTTCGGCCCGGTCGAGGGCGTGGCGCCCGGCGCCGACATCAGGATCATCGACACGGCCGCCAGCGTGCGCCCCACCACCGCCTGGCTGGGCCGCATCATCGATTCCTTCGGCGAACCGATCGACGGCCTGGGGCCGTTGACGCCGGGCCTCGTCCCCTACCCCTTGCGCGCCCCGCCGCCGCCCGCCCATTCGCGCGGCCGGGTGGGCGAACGGCTGGACCTGGGGGTGCGGGCGATGGACGTCTTCACCACCACCAGCAGAGGTCAGAGACTGGGCATCTTCGCCGGTTCCGGCGTGGGCAAGTCGGTGCTGCTGTCCATGCTGGCGCGACAGGCGACCTGCGACGTCGTGGTGGTCGGCCTGATCGGCGAGCGGGGCCGCGAGGTCCGCGAGTTCATCGAGGAGACCCTGGGCGAAGAGGGGCTGAAACGCGCCGTCGTCGTGGTCGCCACCAGCGACGAGCCGGCGCTGAAGCGGCGCCAGGCCGCCTATATGACCATGGCCGTGGCCGAGTTCTTCCGCGATCAGGGGCTGGAGGTGCTGTGCCTGATGGACAGCGTCACCCGCTTCGCCATGGCCCAGCGCGAGATCGGTCTGGCGGCGGGCGAACCGCCGACGACCAAGGGCTACACCCCCACCGTCTTCACCGAACTGCCCAAGCTGCTGGAGCGCGCCGGGCCGGGGCCGATCCGGCCGGACGGCACCGAGGCGGGGCCGATCACCGCCCTGTTCACCGTGCTGGTCGACGGGGGCGACCATGACGAGCCGATCGCCGACGCCGTGCGCGGCATTCTGGACGGCCACATCGTCATGGACCGCAAGATCGCCGAGCGCGGCCGCTTCCCCGCCATCGACGTGCTGAAGTCCGTCAGCCGCACCATGCCCGGCAACCAGTCCCCGCCCGAGCGCGAGCTGAACCGCCGCGCGCGCCAGTGCCTGAGCGCCTATTCCAACATGGAAGAGCTGATCCGCATCGGCGCCTATCGCACCGGGGCCGACCCCATCGTCGACCGCGCCATCGCCCTGAACCCGGCCCTGGAAGGCTTCTTGACCCAGGACAAGGACGACGTGACGCGCCTGGCCGACAGTTTCGACAGACTTGAAACCATCCTGAACCAAGGCATGGTGGACCAATGATCGCGGGAGACGACGCATGACGGCCTGGGCCCAATCCCTGATCCGCATCTCCAACTATGAGGTCGAGACGCTGCAGAAGCGTCTGGCCGAAATCAGCGCCCGCAAGGCCGAGGCCGAGATGCGGGTCGCCGTCCTGGACGCCGAGGCCGAGGTCGAGCGTGAGAATGCGCGGCACGACCCGTCGTCAGGCATGATGCTGCAGGCCTATCTCACCGGCTGGAAGCAGCGCCGCGCCGACGCCGAGGCCGAAGTCGCCGCCGTCGCCGCCGAGGAGGAAGGCGCCCGCGACGCCCTGACCGGCGCCTTCGAGGAACTGAAGAAGTTCGAGCACGTCGCCGAGACCACCCGGCTGAACAAGCTGATGGCCGCCGCCAAGCGCGAGGCCGCCGCCTATGACGAAATGGGCCTGCGCCGCCGCGCCGAAGGCTGACACGTGATCGACCGCCGCGCCCTGCTGGCTTCGACCCTCGCGCTAGCGTCCTGCGGCGCAGGCGAAGCGCCCGTTCCGTCGCCGACCGGCCCCGTCCGCCCGCTGAAGTCTGTCGCGTCCTTCCCTGTCGGGACCGTCGCCATGTCGGGCCAATTGTCCGATCAGGACTGGTTCCGTCTGGTCTCCACCCACTTCTCCCAGCTCACGCCCGAGTGGGAGATGAAGATGGAATACATCCTCCAGAAGGACGGCTCCCTGCGCTTCGACGCGCCGGACCGCATCGCCTATTTCGCGCGTGATCTGGGCATCCGCCTCTTCGGCCACGCCCTGATCTGGTACGCGCAGGAGCATCCGTGGTTCACCGCCCTCGTCGACGACCGACCGCGCTTCATCGCCGAACACGACCGCTACATCGCCGATGTCGCCGGGCGCTGGCGCAGCCAGATCGTCGGCTGGGACGTGGTCAACGAACCGGTCGAGGATGACGGGAGCGGCTATCGCGACTGCGTGTGGAGCCAGGGCCTGGGCGGCGTCGACGCCTATATCATCCGCGCCTTCGAACAGGCCCGCATCGCCGCGCCGGATGCGACCTTGTTCCTGAACGATTACAATCTGGAGAATACGCCGAAGAAGGGCGCCGCCTTCCTGCGTCTGGTCGAGCGGCTGCTGAAGGCGGGCGCCCCGGTTCAGGGCATCGGCGTCCAGTCTCACCTCGACATCGAAATCCCCGACGGCCGGATCGCCGGCTTCATGAACGAGGCCCGCCAGTTCGGCCTGCCCATCCATGTCTCCGAACTGGACGCCTCTCTGAAACGCGGCGGCCGGATGCCTGACCTGCGTCCCGGCGCCCAGCGACGCGAACAGCAGACGGCGCGCGTGGCCGAACTGGCGGAAGCCTTCATGGACCTGCCCCCCGCCCAGCGCTTCGCCTTCACCGTCTGGGGCGTGCGCGACAGCGACTCCTGGCTGCGCCGCGCCGAGAACGACGACGGCAAGGACAGTCCGCTGCTGTTCAACGACGAGGGGCGGCCGAACCCGCTGTTCGGCGTGCTGTCAGGCGCGTTCGGCGCCTGACGCCTCTCCAGGGCCGGGCCTACAGGCTGATCGGATTCAGCACGCGCACGGGCTGGCCGCGCTCCAGGCCCAGCTCGTCATAGGTCCAGCTGACCGTCTTGCCCTCGGGGACCAAGGCCTTGCACAGGTCAGGCGAACGGCGGGCCAGGGTCAGTTCGGCGGGGTCGCCGTCCTTGATCCGCACCTCGAAGCTGGACGCCTCGGTGCAGCCGTTGGAGCCGACGACGACGTTCAGGCGCTGGCCGTCGAAATCGACCTTGCGGACGGCTTCCAGCGGCTCGTCCCGAGCCGCGCTCTGGTCCGTGACGATCGAGACCTTCTCTCCGCCCTCGTTGGAATAGATGACGCAACCGCCCAGCAGCGGCAGCAGGGCGACGGCGGCGACGACGGCCAGGCGCATCAGTTCGCCTCGGCAGGGGCCGAGTGGATGACGCGGGTGGTCGGCTTCTCGGTGGCGATGATGATGCAGCCCGACAGCATGGGCGCGGCGACCGCGGCGACGGCGAGGGCGATGATGAGACGACGCATAGGTGTTCCCCTTGTTGGTTGGCGGCAAACTGCCAGCCTCGCGGTTGGGGATCACGTGAATAATCGGAAAGGGAGGCCTTGAACCCAACCGCCACAGTCATAGCTACTGTGCCCCGCCTCCCCGGGGTTCATCGAGAGAGTCACGCATGAGCCTGCTGTTCACCCCGCGCGCCGTCGGGCCGCTGACGCTGAAGAACCGCATCGTCATCGCCCCCATGTGCCAGTATTCGGCCGTGGACGGCGTCCCCCAGCCCTGGCACGCCCAGCATGTGGCCAGACTGGCTCTGTCGGGCGCCGGACTCGTGGTGATCGAAGCCACGGGCGTCGAGGCCGCTGGCCGCATCTCCTGGGCCGACACCGGCCTATGGAACGACGAGCAGGAAGCCGCCTTCGCCCGGATCATCCGCGACATCCGCACCTATTCGGACACGCCGATCGGCATTCAGCTGGCCCACGCCGGACGCAAGGCCTCGACCAATCCGCCGTGGATCGACCGGGGCGGCCCGGCCCCGGCGGACAAGGCGTGGGAGACCTTCTCCGCCTCGGCCCAGCCCTATCGCGACGACTGGCACACGCCGACCGCCCTGGACCAGGCGGGCATGGATCGCGTGGTCGCCGCCTTCGTCGATGCGGCCGAGCGCGCCGACCGCGCCGGGTTCGACCTGGTCGAGCTGCACGCCGCCCACGGCTACCTGCTGACCCAGTTCCTCTCGCCGTTGTCGAACGAACGGACGGACGAATACGGCGGCTCGCTGGAGAACCGGATGCGCTTCCCCCTGCGCGTCGCCCAGGCCCTGCGCGACGCCTGGCCCCGGACCAAGGCCCTGGGCGTCCGCTTCAACGGTTCGGACTGGACCGAGGGCGGGATCACCCCGGACGAGGCTGCCGTCTTCGGCCAGGCCCTGCACGAGATGGGCTATGACTACCTGCACCTGACCAGCGGCGGCAACGTCGCGACCGCGCGCATCCCCGGCGACCAGCCGGGCTATCAGCTTCCCTTCGCTGAGGCGGTCAAGGCGGCGGTCCCCGAGGCCAACGTCATGGCCGTGGGCATGATCGTCACGCCGCAACAGGCCGAAGCAGTGCTGACCGAAGGCAAGGCCGACCTGATCGCCGTCGCCCGCGCGGTTCTGGACGACCCGAACTGGGGCCATCACGCCGCCGTCGCCCTGGGCGCGGAAGAGGCCCTGCCCGTTCAGTACGAACGGGCGGACGCGACGCACTGGCCGGGCTACGCCGCCGCGCGCTCGGCCTGAGGCTCGGCGGCTTCCGTCGCCGCGATCCTGACCGCGCCGTTCAACAAGGCGTCGGCCTCGGGCTGAGGCCGACCCAGCAGGTAGCCCTGCACCTCATTGCAGCCCTGGGCGCGCAGGAAGGCCAACTGCTCCGCGGTTTCGACGCCTTCGGCCAGGACCGGGATCGACAGACTTTCGCCGATGGTCAGGACGGCGCGGATGATGGCCCGCGACTGCGGCGCCTCGCCGTCCAGTTCGGTCATGAAGGAGCGGTCCAGCTTGATCTTGTCGAAGGGGAAGGCCTTCAGCGTCGACAAGGAGGAATAGCCCGTGCCGAAGTCGTCCATGGCGATGCTCACGCCCAGGGCCTTCAGCTGGCGCAGCACATGGGTGGTGCGCTCCATGTCGGTGATCATGGCCGTCTCGGTGATCTCCAGCTCCAGGCGCGACGGCGCCAGGCCGGTCTCCAGCAGGATCTGGTGCACCAGACGAGGCAGGTCGACGTGGCTCAACTGGACCGGCGACAGGTTCACGGCGATGCGATGCGGCTCGGCCCAGGCGGCAGCCTGACGGCAGGCCTGGCGCAGCACCCATTCGCCGATTGGCAGGATCAAGCCGTCCTCCTCGGCCACAGGGATGAAGTCGGCCGGCGAGATGTAGCGGCCGTCGTGATCCTTCCAGCGCAGCAGAACTTCATAGCCGGTAGCCTTGCCGGTGCTGACCGAGGCCTGCACCTGATAGTGCAGCTCGAACCGCTCATTCTCGAGCGCCTCGCGCAGAGCCTGGGTCACACGACGGCGCGCACGGACCGCCTGGTCCATGTCCGCCTCATAGAAGCAGACGTCCTGGGTCAGGGAGGCCTTGGCGCGATACATAGCCAGATCGGCGTTGTTGATCAGGGTAGAGACGTCGTGGGCGTCCTCAGGCCATAGCGCCACCCCGATGCTGGCGCCGCAGGACAGGTCGGCGTGGTCGAGGGTCACGGTCTGAACAACGGCCTGACGCAGGCGCTCGGCGACGGCGCGAGCCTCGTCGCGGTCGGCGACCGAGGCCAGGGCCAGGAATTCGTCGCCGCCCTGGCGCGCGATGAACTCGCCCTCGCGCAGCGCCCCCTTCATCCGCTGGGCGATGACGCACAGCAACTGGTCTCCAACCGCGTGACCGTACAGATCATTGACTTCCTTGAACCGGTCCAGGTCCAGGGCGAACAGGGCCAGGGCCTCACCCTCGGCGGCGGTCTGCTTCTGGCGGGTCAGACGCTCCAGGAAGGAAGCGCGGTTCGGCAGACCGGTCAGGCTGTCGTTGCGCGCCAGATGAGCGATGCGGCGCTCCTGGGCCATGCGGGCGCGCAGGTCGCGTACGGCGTAGATCATGGTGCGGCTGCGCGCGGTGAGGTCGCGACGGGCCGATAGTTCGACGGGAATCTCCTGTCCCTTCGCCATCAATACGGTCTGGGTCACAGCCCCGTCATCGAGACGGCGGGCGTCCTGCACCCAGGCCTCCAGATCCGAGCCGATCAGGGCCTGGCGATCCGCGCCCGTCATTTCCGCCAGCACTTCGTTGACGGCGATGATGACGCCGTCCCGCTCGATCGCCATGCCGTCCACGCCGGTCTCGAGCAGGTACTGCAGGCGTTCACGGTTCTGCGCCAGAGCCTCACGGTCCAGAGCGTGGCTGGCGGCCCCGGCGCCCAGAACCAGCAGGCCCACCCCGGCCACGCCCAGCGCCAGCACGCCACGCGCGTCCTCGCCCGTCAGCATGCCGTCCAGCGGCGCCAGGGGGATGACCGTCATCGCCGCCATCGCGGTGAAGTGCAGGCAGACGATGCCCAGCACCATGGCCGCTCCGCCCTTCAACCGGGCGTAACGGTCGTCGGCCGACGCCAGATGGAAGCTCAGAGCGCCGAACAGCACCGAACCGGCGACGGATACGGCCAGATAGACGGCCGACCAATGAACCACGCCCTCGACCGACAGGGCCGCCATTCCCACAAAGTGCATTGCCGCCACGGCGGCGCCGAACAGGATTCCGCCAGCCTCGACGGAGAACCGGCGGCGCATGGAGGCGGCCGCCAGCGCCAGGCCGACGCCCAGAATCGCCACCGCCAGAGAGACGCCCGTCAACAGCGGCTCATAGGCCGTCTCGACGCCTGGCCGATAGGCGATCATGGCCACGAAGTGCGTACACCAGATCGTCGCCCCGCCCGCGACGGCGCCCAGGAAGAGCCAGGACAGACGAGCCATCCCTGCGTTCTCCCTGACCCTTTTCAACAGTCCTGTGGTGATGAAACTGCCTAGCAGGCAGATCAGGGCAGCGAGGGCGACGAGCCCCAGATGATGCTCGTCGGTAAGGCAGGTCAGGACACGCATGGAAGACGCCGGGGAGAAAAAGAGCCGGCCGTTCTAGCTCCCAGGCGTTAACCCTGGCTGTTTCGATATGGATAAAGGAAAGTTGAAAAAGGCCGCCCTAACGGCCTTCGCCCTCACTGGCTGATGGCTACGGCCGCGCCGTCCATCATGTAGGGGTTGTTGACCACGACATTGGCGCCGGGCGGCAGGCCCAGTTCCTGGAAGGTCCATTCGACCTGGACCCCGCCCTTGATCGGACGGGTGCAGCGATCCTCGTCCAGGCGACGCAGGGTGATGACCGCCGAATCCTTGAGGCGGGTGATGAAGGGCTTCACGTCGCTCTTGTCGGTGCAGCCGTTGGAGCTGACGCGGAACACGGCCAGGTCGCGGGTGAAGGCGGCGGCGTGGATCGGCTCCAGCTGGCCCGGCATCCCTTCGGTCCGCACCAGCGAGCCCGGCTTCTGGGCGCAACCGGTCAGGACGACGGATAGCGCCACAGCGGCGCCGAAAGCGATCCGATATCTCATTTCAGCCTCCCGCGGCTCGATCCTGACAGCCGGCGCAACATGCCTTGGTTTGGCCCAAAAGGGAACCGCCGCTGCGTCGGATAAGAAAAAGAGGCCCCGGCGAGCCGGAGCCTCTTCTTGATCCTGAAACCGCGCCCGACGGATCGGGCAGGTCCGTCGAACTTACGAGGAGTAGTATTCGACGACCAGGTTCGGCTCCATCTTCACCGGGTACGGAACGTCGGACAGTTCCGGCACGCGGCCGTAACGGACCGAGAAACCACGATCGCCCAGCTCCAGATAGTCAGGCAGGTCGCGCTCGCTCGACTGCTGGGCTTCGAGCACCAGCGCCATGTTGCGCGACTTTTCCTTGACCTCGATGACCTGGCCCGGCTTGACGCGGTACGAACCGATGTCGACCTTCTTGCCGTCCACGGTCACGTGGCCGTGCGAGACGAACTGACGGGCGGCCCAGACGGTCGGCACGAACTTGGCGCGGTAGACGATGGCGTCCAGACGCGATTCCAGCAGACCGATCAGGTTTTCCGAGGTGTTGCCCTTGCGGCGGGCGGCTTCGGCGTAGGTCGCCGCGAATTGCTTCTCGGTGATGTTGCCGTAGTAGCCCTTCAGCTTCTGCTTGGCCTTCAGCTGCAGGCCGAAGTCAGAGACCTTGGACTTGCGGCGCTGGCCGTGCTGGCCGGGGCTGTAGGAACGCTTGTTGACGGGAGACTTGGCGCGACCCCACAGGTTTTCACCCATGGCCCGGTCGAGTTTGTACTTGGCGCTATGGCGCTTGGACATGTGTCACTCTTCATCATGATGCGGCCCGGCCCCTCCCCTATTGGAGCGGCGATCTCAACGGCGGTCCACGCATCGTCCGTAATAGACATCGCGCCTCGGGCGAAACCCGGTGCGAGAAGGCCGGGCTTATGAAGGCGGCGAGGCCGGGAGTCAATGTCGGCGGCCTTGGGGTGGTGACGTAGATGTTTTCGGGCGGTTGATAAGGCGCTGGGCGGCCTTCAGCACTGGGGGGTGATCAACGGAGTTCGCCCATGCGCAGCCGCCCCCATTATATCCACTTCCGTCGTGGCCGTCAGCTTTTCGGCGTCCGGCGCGTGACGGCCGGAGACCGCCTCCAGTTCGTCGGTTCCCTGAACGGCATCGACTGCGGCACCTGGCCCACCAAGGAGGCCGCTGTACAGGGGCTGCTGCGGCGCGCGGCGTCGAACGTGCCCTACTAGCCCGCCCGTGCTAGACTTGAGCCAAATGCTGTCGCTAACCCGAGAACCCTGGTGAGCCGTCCTCCTTTGGACGAAGACGACGATGCGGTCGCCGCTGACGTCGCGCGTGCGATTCGCAGAATCCTGGGGGATCACGATCGCCCGCTGACGCGGGACGAGGCGAAGGAACTGGAGGCCTTGAAGGCCAAGCTTCCGCGTCCGTCGCGTAAAGCTATGCGCGACCTCGGTCGACGCCTGGCTATGCCCGAAGACCCTCAGGACTGACCGACCCCATCCGCGTGCTGGACCAAGGATGCGGTCGCCGGGTCATACTCATAGTCGGTGATCGTCTGGTTGGTGATCCGCTCCACCACCTCGTCGATGACGTGTAGCGGCACCAAGAACCATTCGCGCGGGCGCACGGCCTGTCCGAAGCGATCGGGGATCATCAAATCGAGGCGGGCCCGACCGAACACGCGGTGGAACACGGCTTCCAGCTTCGCGCGGTTGATGTTGTAAAGCCGGTAGGTGGCGACGATCTCGACATCCGCCAGCAGATAGGTCGGGTCATGCCGCGCGTTGGCGACCCTCACGCCAACGTCGCCGCCGGTTACCCCGATCTTGTGGATCAGATCGCGGCGCTCGGCGACGACCGGGTGCTCGGAGAGGCTCCGCAGAACGTAGATGGTGCCGCTTTCGAGGTCGCCGTCCTCGGCGACCCCACCGAACAATGACCCGACGGCGGGGTCGGTGATGCGACGGCCGACCTGCTCGTCTTTGTAGAGGGCGCGTTGGAACGACCGCAGCAGGGGCTCACTCTCGGTGCCGTTGTCGAAGATCACGCGCAGCCGCCCGTTCGGGTGGTCATGCTCGATGGTGAACTCCTCGGGGACCTCGGCCACGTAGGCAATCTGACCGCCCAGGATAAAAAACTCGCCCTTTCGGATGGCGGCGCTCTCGCCGAACTTGCGAGCCTCGCGGACGCCTGACTTGAGGTCCGCGCGAACGGCCTCGAACAGCGGCTTGAACTGGTCGAACTCCGCGCAGGGCCGGCGTGACGTCACCTCCTCGGCGGCGCGAATTTCTTGGCGCGGCTTCACATGGCGCAAGGTCGTGATGTCGTCCTCGGCCGGCGCGTCCGCCTCGATGCCGAGTTCGGCCAGCAGGTCCTCGTCGTCGAGGCTCTCGATCTCGGCCGGGGCCAAGCCCTCGGGCATCGCCAACAAGCCGGGCGTGTCGAGTTCCGCCAGGAGGGGGTGGAACTCGGTCAACTCCCGAAGGCGGTCGAGGCGCACGGCGTAGAGCCGCTCAAAGATGTCCCGCTCCTCGCCGTGCTGTGGCGCTCGGCCCTGCTCGGCGTGGAATTTCAGGATGTCCTCGAAGCCGGCGATGACGCGCTCTTCCTGCGACGTGCGGGTCGCGACCTTCTTGGCCGTGACCTCAACACCGAGTTCGGCGAGCAGCTTGTCGTCTTCGTGGTCCAGATTAGCCATTGGCTGCTTGTGCGCGACTACGGGCCAAGAAGGCAACGCCTTCGGCCATTCGCTTCTCCCAAGGGTCCTGAGAGGTGATCTCGGGCAGGCGCCCGTGCTCGTGCTTGAACTTGAGCGCGCGTCTGGCGAGGTCGCGGGCCTCCTCGATCGTCAGGCTGACCTTCTTGGCGGCGATCGTCGCCGCCACCTGCTTCAACATGCCCTCGCTCATCGACTTGGCCAGCACGGCGTAGGCCGCCTCAAACGGGTTGATCCGGTCGATCAGGTCGATGTCGAGGTCGCGCACGTCCATGGCGATCCGGCGCACGCCCTCGATCAGGGCGGTATTGGCCTTCAGGTCGCCCTCGGCACCGCCACCGGCGAGCCGCTTGGCCTCCTGGGTCAGGTTCAGCGCGGCGATCGCATGCTGGCGGATCGCTTCCTGGTCTGTTTCCGAGAGGTCGGGATAACGGTCGCGAACGATCTTGCCCATGCGAAGCTGGGTCAGTTCTTCCGGCACGGTATTGTCACGGTCGAACAGGCCACGCTCCAGAGCGGTCTTGTCCTGCACGAAGGCGGTGATGACCTCGTTCAGGTCCTCCCGGCAGATGCGCGTGGCCTCGGGGCTCTCGGGCGTGACCAGCCCCTTGATCTCGAAGTGGAACTGTCCCGTCTCTTCATTGACGCCGACGTTACCCTTGCCTTCCTGGTAGCCGCCCTCGCCGTAGTTGAACCCTTCCTTGGGGCCTGTGTCCTTCGGCGTGAACTCGAAGCGTGGCGCCAGCACCTGCTCCATCAGCAGGCTGGCGGCGATTGCCTTCAGGGTGTCGTTGATAGCGTCGACGACGATGGATTCTGCGGCGTCGGGTTCTGCGATCAGGTTGGTGAAGGCGGCGCGCTCCTTGCCCGGTGCGTCGCGGGTGGCACGACCGATGATCTGGATGATCTCGGTCAGGCTGCTGCGGTAGCCAACCGTCAGCGCGTGCTCGCACCAGATCCAGTCGAAGCCCTCCTTGGCCATGCCGAGGGCCAGGATAATGTCGACGTGGTCACGGTCGTTGCGGTGGGCGGGGTCCTTGAGCGCCGTGATCACGCGCTCGCGCTTGCCGGGGTCGTCATCCACCAGGTCGGCGACCTTGATGATGCGACCACCCTCGATCTCGATCTGGTGGAAGCCGGTGACCGGGTCGACGCCCTTCCAGTCGCCCAAGGCGTCCATGATTTCGTCGACTTCCTTGATCTTGTCCTTGGTGCTCTCGCGGGAGGCCACATGAGGGATGTGGACGATGGTCTTCCGGCTCGGGTCCAGCACCTTCATGATCGCGTCGAGGTAGCGGCCGGAATAGAAGAAGTAGCCGATGTCGAGCGCCTTCAGGTGCTCGTAGCCGTTCAGTTGCTCGTAGTAAGTGTAGGTGACGGTCTCGAACTTCGCCTCGTCGCCGGGTGACAGCACCGCCTCTGCGTCGCCCCGGAAGTAGGAGCCGGTCATGGCGACGATGTGCGCCTTGTCCCGCGCGATCAGTTCACCGAGCTGACGGCCCAGCACATTGTCCGGGTTTGCGCTGACATGGTGGAACTCGTCCACGGCGATCAGGCGGTCGTCGAAGGCCTCGACGCCGAGGTCTTCGACCGCGAACCGGAAGGTGGCGTGGGTGCACACCAGCACCCGGTCCTCGCTGGCCAGGAACTCTCCGACCGCCTTCACCTTGGATTTCGCGACGCGCGCCTCGTCGATGCCCGGCGCGTTGCACAGGTTCCACTGCGGCTTCACCGTCCAGTCGGCCCAGAACCCGAACTGGCTCAAGGGCTCGTCGGCGAAGCTGCCGCCGATCGACTTTTCAGGCACGACGATGATCGCCTGCTTGAGGTCTTGGTTGTGCAGCTTGTCCAGGGCGATGAACATCAAGGCCCGCGACTTGCCCGATGCCGGTGGCGACTTGATCAGGAGGTATTGCTCCCCCCGCCGGGCATAGGCGCGCTCCTGCATCACGCGCATGCCCATCTCGTTCGCCTTGGTGGAGGCGCCGGTGCGGGCCGTCGTCAGGGAGACGGATGGGATAGGACGGGCGGTGGTCATGCGGGCGAATGTCCCTTGCAGAGGGCGGTCATGTCAGCGTGAACCCGCTCTGCCCGTGCCAGCAGGAAGGCGTCGTAATCATCGCCGACCAAGGCGTCATAGGGGATGAGGTGGCTCTCAAGCCGCTGGCGCACCGCGTCTTCGCCCAGATGGGCCGCTTCAGCGCGCCGGCGGATATAGTCCGACGGCGTCTGGGCGCCGACCTTGCGATTGGTCGTCCAGGTGATCAGCGCGCAGTTCAAGCCTCTGTTGACCCGCTCGTCCTGGCGATCGCCGCTCAGCACCCCGACGGGAAACAGGTGATGGAGTTCGCGGCTGTGGAAATTCGTCGCCGAGATCGAGGCCCCGTCGGCGAAGTCCAGGCCACCCCGACGCAAGCCGGTGGCGAGGATGGCTCGCGGAAGACGATCCTTGCGGCCCGGCCAGCCCGCCAAAACCAGTTCTTCGACGGCCGGCAACGGGTAGAAAGTCTCGTCGAACAGTTCGCAGGAACCGGCGTCCTTGCCGGCGACTATGGTGCTCAGAACGCGATAGTCCGCATAGGCGCGCGTCGCTGAAGTCTTGCCGTAGCGATCCGTATAGCAGGCCCGCCACAGCGCCTTGCGGATGGTCGTCCGCGCATTCCCGCCGGTGTCGAAGGCGTGCTCGGGCACGTCGGCCCATAAGGCGCAGGTCAGATAGACCGCCACATCGCTCGGCAGGCTGCGGTCGTTAAAGAGGGCCTCGCGCTGGAGGAAGTCGATCCCGTGTTTGAATCCGTGCTTCAGGCGCGGCCAGACCGACTTGAACTCTTCCCCATAGGACCGGTCGAGATAGGTCTTTTTCAGCGGCGGCTTGCCCATCAGGAGAGCGGCCACCGACAGAATAGTGTCCTCGACATCTCCATAGTTCCGCGCCATCGGCACCGCGTCGGTCAGTTCCTCGACCATGTCGTGGAGAGAGTCGCCGGTAGCGCTCTCAAGCTGGGCCACCACGATGTCGAAGTCCTTCAGCGGGGTCGCCGAGGTGTTCATGCGGATGAAGACGTTGAGAGCGGTGTCGCGACCCGTAGTGGCGTTCAGCGACAGGAAAGGCACGTCATACTTGGCGACCCGCTGGCGCAAAGCCGCAATCCGCTTGATCACCTTCGCTGTGAGTAGGGCGCTGTCACCGACGGCCGTCTCCCAGGCGTCCAGCAACGCCTCTCCGTCGGCGCCTGGGCGCAGCAGGGTAACGGGGATCAGCCCGCGCTCTAGGGTCTCGACGGGGTCGTTGGCCCAGACCGGCTGCATCACGCCCTTGCGGTCCCAGCGTTTCACGGCCTCGATCAGCGGCGCGTCTACACCCGGCTCACTGTCGGCCTCCGCGTCCGCTTCGCCCTGCTTCGCTGGGTCGAGGGAGACAAAGATCGTCAGCCCCTCGTAGTCGCCGGTCAGGCTACGCCACAGCGCCGTCATCCGCTGCTGTCCGTCCAGCAGGTGGAGCAGAGGCTTGGACTGCGGCTCCGGGGCTCCGACGATGGGTCGCGAGTGGAACAGTTCGTTGTCCCCGACCTCCAGGGTCAGCAGCGCTCCGATCGGCAAAGGGGGGTCGCGCAGCACGTTTTCCAGCAAGGCGACGACTTGGCCCGGCCGCCATGCCTCGTGACGTTGAAACCGGGGCAGAACGATCTGCCCCTGCTTAATCATGCCGAACCAGTCTTCGATCTTCTTGTTGCGCGCTTCCACCCTTGCCCCCGGTAGTCAGTTCATCGCTTGTGACCGGGCCGCCTTGGGCACGGTCGTCGTCATCTTCGTATAGAGTTCGAACAGCTTCTCCAGCCGTTCAGTGTCGTTGCGGAACCGGCGGCCGATGTAGATGCGCTCAAGCGTCTCGTCATTCCGCTCGTGGGCGGCCCGAAGGTCGGCGGGCATCTTCTCGGGGTCATAGAGGTCAGCAATTGACGCTGGGTAGAGCGCCTCGCGCGCAAGCAGAATGTCTGCGGCGCAGCGCGCTAGTGCGGCCTTGTTTGTCTCCGTGAGCGCAGGCAGCGGGAAAGTATTCCAGCCAAGCGTGTTGGAGTATGAAAAGTCGGTCCGCATTCTCACGCACACGGCACCGATCCACACCCAATGCATTCGAGAAGCAATCAGTGCCAAGTTCCAAAGAGGCGCGTTGTAAAGCACATAGCACTTTGCTCCCGTAATCGTCTCTCCATTAACCAGCCCGACCGGGAGATAGTCCCGGTTCTCTGAGGTTATTGCGGGAACGACTATCGCAAGGCCGTCTTCGTGCGGCGAAAAGACGAACTTGTGAGGCTGATGTTGGAAGGCTCGCGCTTGTGTGCCGCCTTCTTGTCTCACGGCTTTGACAGCCTCTACGCGCTCTCGGATGGCTGGGATCGACATCGCGTCGTCGACCTCGGCGTCGTCAATCCAGAGGCAATGCTTGTATTCAGAACGCACGAACTCTCGCGCACCTATGAATCGACGCACATATCGCCGAGACGATGGCTCTAATGCCACTAGCGTTCGCGCAGTTTCTCGATCCATAAGCAAATGCCCACCATCGTTCGGCATGTTCCCGCGAACCATTTTAGACAGCGGACCAATCGCGATTGACGCCGGTTTAACTATGGCATGGGGCGCACTTACTAGGTAGGCGTTTATATATCGGGCGGAGCGCGCGGCTGTTGAGCCGTGGTCTTCTGTGTACACAATCCGTTCGTCAGGCGGATTTGTCGACAGACCTACGATTACGACTGTCACGCCGGCCTTATTGGAAGCCAAGTTCGACCATTTGAAACTCGTTCGTGCAAATGCAATGTGGTGTCCAGTGGCGAAGACTATCGGCCACAGGATTGGCACCTGTTCTCCTTGGCAGATGGAGTTGGTCGCCACGAAGGCTATCGCGCATGAGCCCTGACATGAGTAGTCTGCGGCCTTCAGAAACCAACCAGCGACGTAGTCGAGTGATTTCCACGCATTGGTTCGCCCCTCGAACAGCGATTTCAAATCGTCTTTCTGATCGCTGCTAAGTAATACCGACCCGAGGTATGGCGGATTGCCGCAGACGTAGGTCTCTCCACCTTCGTTCTGGAAGTCGATTTCGGCTTGGGCGAGCGGAATTTGAAATAGATCGTCAGCATTTAGCTTTACGCCTGTCCCGGTCGGCGGGCATATGCTCAACCAGTCCAAACGTAGGGCGTTGCCGCAAGTGATCCAATTGTCCCTGTTTAAAGGCAGGAAGTCGCGGACTGCCTCCTTCTGGCCCCGGTGCAGTTCGTCGGCCTGATACTCCGCGATGATCAGCGCCAGCCTGGCAATTTCAGCAGGGAATTCCCGTAGCTCGATCCCTCGAAAGTTCGTCAAAGGGATATCAGAGCGACGATCCGGCTCGCCACGGCGCCCGTTTATCTCAGCCTCGATCGCCCGCATCTCCTTGTAGGCGATCACGAGGAAGTTGCCCGATCCGCAGGCCGGATCGAAAACCCTGATCCGCGACATGCGCTTGCGCAGGTTCAGCAGCATGCGCGGGTTGTCACCGGCCGCCTCAAGCTGGGCGCGCAGGTCGTCGAGAAACAGCGGATTCAGCACCTTCAGGATGTTCGGCACGCTAGTGTAGTGCATGCCCAGGGCGCCGCGCTCTTCGTCGTCGGCGACCGCCTGGATCATTGAGCCGAAGATGTCTGGGTTGATCTGCGTCCAGTCCAGATTGCCGATGTGCAGCAGGTAGGACCGGGCGAGCTTGCTGAAGCGCGGGACCTCCGTTCCGCCTGAGAACAAGCCGCCGTTCACATAGGGGAAGTCGGCCCAGCGCGGGATGCCGGCCGCCGCGTGATCCTTGGTATTCATCGCCCGAAACAGGGTCTCGATCACCTCGTGGGTGTTGGACGAGTCCCGTGCACTCATCTGGTCGATGGTCAGGGTGAATCGCCGCTGGCCGGGGAAGATGCCGGTGTCCTCGGCGAAGAAGCAGAAGATCAGTCGCGCCATGAAATGGTTCATGGCCGAGCGCCGCTCGGGCGTTCCCCAATCCGGATTGTCCTTCAACAGTTCGACATACAGCTTGTTCAGCCGGCTGGTCGCCCGGATGTCGAAGGCGCTCTCACGAATTTGCCGGACGGTTGTGATGCCTGCCAGCGGCAGGAAAAAGCCGAAGTGGTTGGGCAGGCCTGCGTAGTCGCAGGCGACCGTCTCGCCAGACGACAGGTCCTCGGCCTCCAGCGTCACGCCGTCGGTCGCCAGGATGTAGCGCGCCTTGGCCGACTTGGTGCGCGGGCTGTCGCGCAGCGCGTCGAGCGCCTCGCCGACCTGGCCTTGCGGCGCGACCAAGATGTGGATGTTGCTGCGCTGGAGGACGCCGCTCGACAGATCGGACTGGTTGGTGGCACCGGCGCGCAGGCGCTTGATCGCGGTCTCCTTGTTCCCGAAGGCCGCCAGGAAGGCGAACGGGAACGTCTCGGCGTCAAACGGCGCCTCGGCCAGGGCGGATACGGCTTCTTCGATCTCGACGGCGTTCATATTTCAGCCTTAGCGCGCGAACTGATCCGGCGCGATACGGACTTGCGAGTTTAGTGGATGCTTCACGGGAAGGTCGAGCAGGTGGCGCAAGGCTGTGTTAGATATTCTTGGGATCGAGAAGGAATACTATTGTAATAACCCATCGTTAACCTAACCGAACTGGCTCAGGTAAGGTTAACGCAGTATAGTGCTGTCATTGTTGCAGTTTTTACTTGACTTGAAGCCGCGCTTTTGCTAGTGCCCCAGGTGTCGGAGCTACCCGACTGTGAAACCTGGAGCCTGCCATGATCAACCAAGACACTCAGAGGACTGCCGGCCCTGCCCCGTCAGCTACGGGGCTGGATGGCTAAACTCGATCGGCGCACGCGCCGCCAAATCCTTGCGAGCCTCTGCGAAGGGGTCTCCATCCGCTCGTGCGAGCGCATTTTCGACGTCGAGCAGAACTCTGTCGCCAAGTTGCTTGCTGACGCGGGCGATATGGCTATCAGCCTTATGAAGCGCACCAAGGGCCTGATGATCGAGACGATCCAGGCGGACGAACTCTATTCGTTCGTGGGCGCCAAGCAGGTGAACGTCGACAGGATGACCGCCCCCGTCGAGGGCGCTGGAACGGTCTGGGGCTATCTGGCCGTGTGCGCCAAGTCGAAGTTGATCTTCAACTACCACCTCGGCGACCGCAGCTACCCTCACGCGAGGGCGTTCATGCAATCGACGGCCGACAAGCTTCTGCGCGAGAACGCGGGCGGGCCCTTCGTCGTGCGGCCGAAGATCATTACGGACGGCCTGACGTCCTATGTCGACGCCGTGGGCGACGTGTTCGGGTCGTATGCCGATCACGGCGTCTACAAGAAGCGCTACCAGACCAAGGGTAAGGACGGCCAAACGCTCCAGCGCAAGCGGTGCGTCGGCGCTGACCGGATCGTGCAGTCGGGCGAGATCGACGAGACTGACATCCACACCGCCTTCGTCGAACGTCAGAACCTGAACGTGCGGATGAAGAACCGTCGGTTCGGACGGCGCACTAACGCCTTCTCGAAGTCGGCAGAGCACCACGAGAGGCAACTCGCGCTCACGCTCGTCTACCAGAACTACTGCGTCGTGCCGGCTCCGAAGCGCCAGACCGACAAGAAGGGCAAGCCTCTCAAAGACGCGGAGGGCAACCCTCTGCCGTGGATCAAGCGCCTGACCCCGGCCATGGAAGCCGGCATCGCCGACGGCGTGTGGGAGGTCGACCATCTGCTCGACCTGACCGACAGCTTCACCGCAGAGCGGCGGCGTCAGGAGCGGCAGGCGAAGAAGGAAGCGGCCGAGCGCCTCAAGGCTCTCTTCTCGAAGCCGAAGGCTGATCAGCCCGTGCGCGCGCCCTTTTGGGTCTACGAGAGCAAGGTGCACCATCAGACGAAGGTGCACTCCCACGCGTGCAAGAACTGCAACGACGGTTGGGGCAAGGGCGGCAAGGGCGACACCAAGTCCGGTCGCTGGCTGGCCTGTGAAGACCTTGATGGCGCCAAGGCGTTGGCCGAAGCCCTCCAGCCGGACCGCAGCACGATCTGCAACATGTGTCTCGGCAGCTATCACACGCGCGGCTATCGTGATCCTCGCTGACGGTGGCGTGATCTGGGCAACGGCTGATACGCTTCGGGCTCAACAGGTGACGGGGGTGGTGATGACGGTTCCGCAGAAGATCAACGACTACATCACCTCGCTGCGGCCGCAGGCCGTCTGCAACAAGTGCATCGCGCGCGGCACAGGGCTTTCGAACGACGGCGCGCATCCGGCGCAGGTCACGGGCGCGCTCGCGACGACCTCTGACTTTCGGCAGGAGATAGGGACCTGTTCCGTTTGCAAGCAGACCAAGAAGGTAATCCGCGCGCTGGCTTAGCGTCTTGGGGGCGGTCGCCCTGTGACGCTGCACAGCCTTGCCCCGTGGCTGAACGCAGGTAGCTTGCGCTCATGGACGAATACACTGGCTTGGCGAAATGGGGACTACTGTGGGTCTTGGCCGGAGCGGTGCTCCGGGGGCTTCTCAAAGCATCTGCCCGCACGTCGAACGCACCGAGCCCGGTCCGGGAGGAGCGCGAGGTCGAGCATGAGCAAGGCATGCCCGGCTTGTTTGAAGGTCTCGTATTCCCCGGCCAGCCGATCATCGCGCATGCGATAGAGACACTGAAGACGACCTTCGAGGCGGTTGGACCGAGGCGCCCCACTGGCGAGCAGCCCGCGTTCTATATCTACCTGACCGCCTTGGTTGAGGAGGCCTACAGGCAGACCTTCCGCGATGATCTTGGACTCAACTCAGGCAACCACGAGGCTTTCACAAACTCTCTCTTCGGCGCAGCGGACCAGGACTATGCGCGACGGTTCGGCCCTTGGCAGCCTGAAGACGAAGACGACTTGAGTGAGGACTTCTTCGACGCCGTGGCCAGCGCCAGCCTCGATGTCGACGGGATGTGGTTCGACTATGCGGAAGAGCGAGATCGGGGAGGCGCTGATAGTGCGTGGACCCGGATGCTCCGTCGCCAGCACATGTCCGAGTATGCGGACGGACTGGACGAGGAAGCGGCAGGCCTAGTCGCCGGCCGCATCGCCACGCTTCGCCAGCAGGACGAGCCCTTGGAGCAGGGCGTCAGCCCGTCCCACGGCGCTTACTAACAATTGCCCGTTTGCTAAGTCACCACCGGCCTTGGCTCCAGCATGACAGAAAGGAAACTTGAGCCCGCAGCCTCGCCCGTGCAGTTGTCCGAACCAGAAGAAACAGCTCGGGAGGAGACGACATGGTGAGCAAGCTCTGGCGCACGGCGGCGACGGCCCTAGCCGTCCTGACGGCGACGGCGGCGCAGGCCGGCGAGGCCGACCGACCCGACGCCCTTGTGCTCTCCGGTCGGATCATCGACGGCTCGGGCGCGGCGCCGATCCCTCAGGGCCGGGTGGTGGCGATCGACGGCGTCATCACCTGCGTCGGCAAGGCGGCCGATTGCGCCGCGCCTCCAGGCGCCGTTTTCATCGACGCGGGCGAAGGCAGCATCATGCCGGGCCTGATCGATCTGCACGCTCACCCGCGCCCCCATTACTACGGCTGGTTCCTGGCTTCGGGCGTGACCACGGTGCGGTCCGCCAACACCGACCTGGCGATGGTCCGGACCCTGAAGGCCCTGCCCGCGCCGCAGACCCGTCTGGTCTGGGCCGGACCGATGCTGGACGGCGAGAACAGCATCATCAAGCGCTTCTACCCCGCGGCGGGGCCGGACGGGCCGTCGCCGGCGCGCCCGGCCGACGGTCCGTCGCTGGAAGGCGTCGAACTGCTGATCGCGAAGACGCCCGAGCAGGCGATCGCCGCCGTGGACGCCCTAGCGGCGGAAGGCGCCGACTGGGTCAAGCTGTACGAACAGCTGCCGCCCGACGCCTTCGCCGCCGCCGTCCAGCGCGCCAGGGCGTTGGGCCTGCCGACCATGGCCGATCTGGGCATGGCCTCGACGCGCGGTCTCGGAGACGCAGAGGTCGATCTCCTTCAAGCCGCCGCCTTGGGCCTGGACAGTCTGGAGCACGCCAGCGGCGCGGCCCTGGCCTACCGTCGTCTGGGCGGCGATCTGGACGCAGACGTTCTCGATCCAGCCCTGATCGATCAGCTGGCCCGCGCATTGCTGACGGCGCAGACGGCGCTGGTCCCCACCCTGTCCGTCTCTCACTTCACCGCCGAGACGCAATCGCCCGATCCGGTGTTGGCCGATCTGCCGTTGGGCGATGCGCAGGGGTCGGTCCGCGGCGGGCTGGATCAGCAATGGCGCGGCGTCCACCAGCATTTCCACGCCAATGCCGAGAGCAACGGCAAGGCGAGACTGGACGCCCGCATCGGCGCAGCCGTGATGGTGCGTCTGGCCCAACTGGGCGGCCGCATAGGCGCAGGCTCCGACACCCCCGCCGGCGCCTACAACCTGCCTGGCGGCGGTCTTCATCTGGAAATGGAGCTGATGACCCGCGCGGGCCTGAGTCCCCTCCTGGCGCTGTCGTCGGCGACCGGAACCGCAGCGGACATCCTGCAACGCGAGGACATCGGCCGCATCGCCGTGGGACGCCGCGCCGACCTGCTGGTCGTGGAGGGCGACCCGTCGCAGGACATCCGCGACACCCGACGCCTGCGTCAAATCATACTGGACGGTCAGGTCCTTGACCCCGCCCTCCTGAAGAACAGGGCCTTACAGGACGGCGAGGCGCTGCTGGCCGCCGTCATGGCCGAGCAGGCGGACTAAATGAAAACGACCGCCGCTTCCCTTCGGAAACGACGGCCGCAAATCAGGCGCTCAGACGCCGGGGCGATCAGCCCTTGGCGGCTTCGTACAGTTCGTTGACCTTGTTCCAGTTCACCACCGACCAGAAGGCCTTGAGGTAGTCGACGCGGCGGTTCTGGTATTTGAGGTAGTAGGCGTGCTCCCACACGTCGGCGGCCAGAAGGACGGCGCCCTTCTCGTCGGCCAGATCCATCAGCGGGTTGTCCTGGTTCGGGGTCGAGGTGACCTTCAGCTTGCCGTCCTGCAGGATCAGCCAGGCCCAGCCCGAGCCGAACTGGCCGGCGCCGGCGGCGTCGAAGTCAGCCTTGAACTTGTCCATGCCGCCCAGTTCGGCGTCGATCTTGGCGGCCAGTTCGGCCGAGGGCGCGCCCGCCTTGTCGGCCGGAGCCAGCAGTTCCCAGAACAGGCTGTGGTTCCAGTGGCCGCCGCCGTTATTGCGGACCGCCTTGGGCAGCTTCGACATCTGGGCGAACAGGTCTTCCAGCGACTTGCCCTGCAGGGAGGCGTCGGCGTCGATCGCCTTGTTCAGATTGTCGACGTAGGTCTGGTGATGCTTGTCGTGGTGGAAGGTCATCGTCTCCTTGTCGATGGCCGGCTCCAGCGCGTCATAGGCGTAGGGCAGCGGGGGCAGGGTGAAGGCCATGGGAGACTCCTCTTTACGGCGTTTGATTCCTCTGGACCCTATCTAGGGCCGCGCGCGACATACCCAAGCCTTGAACGTCGCCTTTGTTCACAATTCTCGAGCCAAAGCCGATTTTCGGAACCTAAAGCGCGAAATAGCTGTTTTCCGAACGCCCCTGACCGTCTTTCCGGTCGCTTTTCAGGGCGGTGCGCCATGTCTGGTCGTTCTCGCGACGCCTTCCTCTCCGACGCCGAAGCCGAAAGCCTGCGCCTGCAGTTGCTGGAAGTGATTCCGCGTCTCCGCCGTCATCAGCTGATCGATCTCGCCGACACCCTGCACGAAGCCGCGCGGGAGCGGCGCATGGGCGAAGCGCGTGCTTTCGACGTCAGAATCTAGCCCTTTCTTCCCAGCGACGGGCGCAAGCGGCGCCTTTCACGGCTTGCACGGCCCCACCAGTCAGGCAAAGGTCCCTTTCAAGCTGGAAGGAGATCAGGTTGCTGCGATATTGTGCAGTCTTGGCGGCCATCATAGGTCTGTCCGCCTGTTCCACCGGGCCGATGGAAGCGATGCGAGCCGCGGACGCTGCGGTCGCCAATGCG
>Ga0182745_1001511_pt1 | contig 22251 bp, 22 predicted proteins | sample eDN3rd30CKraftBY_FD_128523 | JGI IMG/M metagenome (GOLD analysis project Ga0182745, IMG submission 128523) | Enriched backyard soil microbial communities from Emeryville, California, USA - eDNA 3rd pass 30_C Kraft BY (version 2) (version 2) | ecosystem: Environmental > Terrestrial > Soil >...
CTCTTTCCGGAAGACACCACAAAAAAGAACCCTTGCGGCAGAAGGGTTTAAGGCTCGTTGTTCGAATGGGAATATGCAGCTTTTTATACATCCTTGATTTATCGGCTTTTCCATCAAAAGTGAATGCAAAAAGAATGTATAAAAAGTGCACCTTTTATTCATATGCATCATCAAGAAAAATATAAATGGATTGGAAAAATATTGTATTGTTGATTTATAACTATCATTCTGTGACTTTTTATGCGTTCGAGCCCCGTGAAAATGCTATCTCTAGAGGTGCATTTTGGGTTTTAACCAAACAATTAAGGTGGTCCTCATCAAGCACATATTAAGAACAGATGAAAGTGATCCGGCTTGAGATTTTTTATGTATCTAAATACAAAAAGAGATAAAGGATTAAGCCTTTGCCTCTTTTCGCTTTTAGGTTTTTAATTAACATTAATCATTTTCGGAGGTGATCATGTCATTTATAACCTAGTATAAGATATGTAATAAATTTTTTTTCGTTACTCTATTTTTGAACTTTTTACAATAAAGTTTTAGCTTCCTTTCTTTTTTATGGTTATTAGATATAGTCGCTATGGCTGAAGGTTTAGTTACTCATTTCATGATTAAAAAACTGTTATGTCAGCAGACTAGAAGAAGAAACCCTTCAATCTTCTGTGGAAAATAGAACCTAACTGTATATACATAGCGAGTGCTGATTATTGGGGTTATATTAATTTGAAATATATGAAGTATCCAGCCTATAATAGAAAAGACAAGCTTCGTATAAATATATTTATGCATACAATGTAATTAATAAACCATATAGGTTTATTAAAATCATTTCATTCTTTTTTAATCATACACAGAAGGCCCCCTTAGAATCTTTTATTATAGGGGCTTTTTCTTATAGTGTATCTTAACTAAATTGGAAAGTTGAGATTATGATTGCTAATGTTTTAAAAATTAAGAGTAACAATTATTTTTTGGTGAAGCAGATATCACGTTCTCAGTTACTCATAATTTAGAAATTATAGTTCCTTTCGTTTTTTACATATACCTTCATATTTAATCAATATACCTAAGATACACAAAGGGAACTTAATATAATTCATATTGTTAAGAAAATGAGGGAGGGAAAGGAACAAAAAGAAAATAAGGATATGAGCTTTTGGTGAAGGATTTAGAGAAACTGTTTGTCAAAAAGAAAATGAACAACTATGAAAAAGCCATTGCACTAGAAGTTAAACATAAACGTCAACCCCAACAAGAAATGAATGAGTTGGAACGTGATATGAAGTACCAATTGAAGGTAGGAAAAGCCAATACGGAGTCAAAAATTGTGATGGAAAAAGACATGATTCAATCAAGTGATGAAAGCATTAAGCTTTATGAAAATGAACAAAAAAGTTTATAGGGGTCCCGCCAACCAAATTACATAAAACCCAATATAATATATTTTATGGAAGTTAGAAACTGAATTTTCCCTCGCTAAGCATAATTTGAAAAAGAAACTAGCCCTTAGCTAGAGTATCTTAATCAACCTAATATAAAGATCATTCCTATACGAAATTCTAATCTTGCTCGTAATGTGGGAATTGTCTATAGAAAGGATAAACATCTAGACGCAGCTACACATATTTTCATTGATGCGTTAAAAGAAATTTCGTTTGGTTTAGACTATGGTAATACGGAAGGAATTAATTAAACTCTTTATCCATGTTGTTAAACTTCAGCTATATAGTTTTAATAAAATAAATAAAAGTTTTATACTGAATAAAAAAAGCTATGAATCTTCAGGTTCATAGCTTTCTGCTATATAATTTTTAAAAAGAGTGTGTATTCAATCATTTTTGGATATATCCTTATAATTATATGTTTTATAAATGATGTCAATCCACACTATCCGTAACAAAAACGACCATTATTGTTACAATAATTAGTAATAAACTTTTAGTCTAATTAACTTGCATAATGAGTGTAACAAAAATATGTAACAATATTATTTGTAACAATATTCTCATTGAATCGTTTTTGATACAATGTTTAGTAAAGGAGATGATAAACATGAAGTTTGGTTATATGCGTGTTTCTACATTAGACCAAAATTTAGATCGCCAAAAGAAACAACTTGAAGAGTTTGGATGTGATCGTATTTTCTTCGAAAAAATAACTGGTGCAAAACGAAACCGGCCGGCGTTAAATAGTATACTAGAATTTCTTCGTCCAGAAGATACAGTTGTTGTAACAGATTTAACTCGATTATCACGTTCTACAAAAGATCTCATTGAAATCACGGAACATATTTCTCAAAAAGGAGCTCACCTGAAAAGTTTAAAGGAATCATGGCTTGATACAACAACAGCACATGGAAAAATGTTATTTACTATTTTCGCTGGTATTGCTCAATTTGAACGAGATTTAACCTCTGAACGGACTAAGGAAGGGATTCAGGCTGCAAGGAAACGAGGGAAACATCCTGGAAGACCAAAAACCGATGATGAAAAGATTGATTATGCTTTATATCTTATTAATCAAGGTATGAGTCGTACAGATGCCGCAGAGAAGGCCGGTATCTCTAGAATGACTTTGTATCGCAAGATACAACAAGATACTATGGTCAATTAATAATCTAATGAAGCAACTGAGTAGTTAAATTAAATAGTTTACAAATATGTTAGCATGACAAGAAAATACTTCATTCTAACATCCATTGAGCTATGGCATCCTATAAACAAGGTATTTTCTTGCATTTTATAAAGGAGAAAATCATGTCCTCAAAACGTGAAAGAGAATTATTGACGTCAGAATAGCGTTTAGAGTTTACATCTATTCCAGAAAAAATTAGTGAGTATGAATTAGGAAGTTACTACACCTTATCCCCTCATGATATCGAAATTATCAAGCGTCATCGTCGGGATCATAATAAGTTAGGATTTGCTTTACAGCTCTGTTTATTGGGATTTCCTGGTTGGACCTTATCAGATGTTCAACATATACCCGATTTTGTTGTGAATTATAGGAAAAATACACAAGGACAGCGTCTAACTAATTGGGCGCTGTCTTTGTGTAAAAAAGTCTTTTCAAATCTTCAAACAACTGTCCTTATATTATTAAAAATCGATATAGAAAAACTATAACTTTGTTATGACTTCTAACATAAATAATTGAATATTATTTTCTCATAAAAAATAAAAAAGGGTATTTCTTCTATGTTCTGTCTTCACATATCAGCACCGCCTATGCTAAATATTATGACAGCCATTCATGCCATCCAACCTATCCCTAATTATGATTCTATCTTAAGCGTTTAGTTGATGAATGTAAAATGACTTTTCATCAAAAGAGAAAGAAGCAATTTTTATACATAATATAAGTGAGGTATATACTTTATAACTACAATTTGTCTTCAGTATGTCAGCAGGAGTTCATCTATAAGGTGTTGAATCTGTATACAAACTAAAAATGGGGTGAGGAATAATGGGAAGACTAGATAAATACGCTCGTCAATCCAAGCGAAAAGAACCTAGTAAAGTACTGCCAATTCGATTACCAGAAAGTATCTATATTCAATTTCAACAACGATGTGAAGAGCTTGGATTATCTATGTCGGAAGCTGGTTATCTTCTAATTAAAGAGGAAACAGAGGATGCTCCATACAACACATATACAAATGAAGTAGTTGCGACAACAGAACCACTACAGGTACCTATACAAAAAGGAGATTATTCAACTACAAAAGTAACTACGCGTAAACCTTTTGTACCTTCAACACGTTGGACCTCCACGCCTTACGAAGTAGAGAACGAATTACCCTGTCCATTATGTCATCAATGGTATAGCAAAGCTAATTTTTCTCGCCATGCGAAACAACATCAGTTTACTACCAGAGAAATGTTAGCATCTCATGAAGAGATTGTTCATCAAATGATTCAAAGTCGAAAGAATAATTTAAAAGATTAATACTCCAACACTCACCACCGTAACATATATAGCTTTCAAGGGATTATATATGTTACTAATTAAATGAAAGTTATTCTTAAAAGTATTTTATGTATATAGGTAAATGATAAAACTATCTTATTTATTTTAATGTTGTATCATTTACTCTACATAACGACAAATAGAACCTTTTTCTACAAGGTATATAAATAGAAAACTATCTTTTAATAAAGTAATTTAATAATTGCTTTATTAAAATTGTTTGTGTATATCGTGTAAATAGAACAAAAAAGTTATTGTTAATAAGGGCTGTTTTTATGAAATGAATATTATGTAGAATGAATACAGCGTGTATACAAAATGTGTGTATGTTACTAGCAGGAATAGACATGGAGTGAGAAGCAGTGAGAAAGCTGGATAAATACGCTCGCCAATCAAAATTAAAAGTAAAGTATTACCGATTTGATTGTTATCAGCCTGAAGAAATTAATAACAATTAATGGGATTTTATAAAACTCCCTCTAATAATTTTTTATTTATAAAAAACTGGATTTGAGTCAATAATTTGGACACAAAAAAGTTAAGTCTTAAGCTGTTTTTCTCATTTGATCCTCAATCGCTTGAGGAGTTTGATAGCCGAGGCTACTAAGGATTCTGTTTCGGTTATACCATCCTTCTATAAACTGAAACATAGCTAATTTTGCAGCTGAATAGTCTGTATATTGCGTATGATACACTTCTTCTTTCTTTAATATGGCATGAAACGACTCTATACAGGCATTATCATAAGGGCAGCCTTTCTGCCTGAAAGACTGCTTCATCTCGTATTTGTGGACATGCTGAGTAAACTCACTATGGTGTATTGTGAGCCAAGATCCGTATGAAGAAGTAAGCCCTTTCGGGGCTTTTGAGCAGTGTAGGCGTTTTGAAGTGCTTCAATAATCAGTTCGGATGTCATTGAACGAGAAAAAGAATAGCCAACGATTTTTTTAGAATGTACATCCAATACAGATGCCAAATAGCACCAGCCATCTCTTACCGTAGAGATATACGGAATATCTGACACCCATTTCTCATTAATCGTCTGAATAGAGAAATCCCGTTTTAAAAGATTATTCAGCTGCACAACCTTTTCTTTTGATGGATAGGGCCGATATTTTTTCTTCGTAATTGAACGAATTCCAGCCTTTTTCATCAAGCGTTGAACACGCTTTACTTTTCAAATGAATTCGTTGGATTTCTATCGTCAGTCCCTGATTTTGCTGGCCACGCTTTGACATCGTCTTTTTGAAGGAATTATAGTAGCTACTTCTTGGAATCGTCAGCACTTCGCACATTTTCTGGACTGTGTATTGCCCTTTATATTTCTCGATAAAATGGTTTAGCTCTGCTTGTGTTACTTTTTCGCGATTATGGCCATAGCCTTTTTTAGAATTTCTAATTCCTGTTTTAATCGAGGGTTTTCTTTTTGAATCTCAGCTAACTCCTTTGGTGTCACAGAACCTTTATCTGAACTGATGGGCGTGAATTCTTTCACCCATTTATAAATCGTTACTTCTGATACGTCATATTTGCTGCTTAATTCTTTTAATGAGTTTCCCGCATGATATAAATCCACAATGGTTTTCTTAAACTCATCATTATACTTTTTACCTGTAGGTCTACGTTCCAATTCGAACACATCCTCTCAAAAATAATTGTAAGGACTTAATTAAATGGTGTCCATGAAACTATACTAACTCCAAAATATCTTAAGTGTTCTATGTTTTTTGTAGAAAGATTAACTCTAGAAAAATGTCTAAAAACTTAGATGATGAAATTGTTTACACCTTAAAAGACACAGTGAAGCTTACTGGCTTAAGTGTTGACTTAATTCGCTTATATGAGAAAGAATTTAATCTCCAGATTCAGCGAACTGAAGGGGGCCATCGAAGATACAATAAACAAAACATAAATTTATTAAAAGAAGAAACTTATAGGCTAAAGGAAGAATGCAAAAGTATCCAGAAACGTCTTACCTCTCTAGCATCACTTTGCTAAAAAAAAGAGAAGGCAAAGGTTTTATAAAAAATTCTAAAGTAATAGAATTACATTATAAGAAAAATTTTTGAGATGCTGTGATAAGAAAAAAGTCGTAAAAGTCAGAAAAAAAACCTGGGATTTTTAAAAAACCTTAGGTGTTTTGCTGATTTTTTATTTTTTTGTGAGGTATTAAGTAAGGTGCCGTTACCAAAAGCTTAAAGCCTGTATATATTATAACAGAAGAAAGAGGAATGATATTAAAAATGGATTTCCTCTTTCTTTAAATGATTTTAACAAAGAAAAGGAGAGTTACTAATGGAATATTATAAGAAAGACCTTAAAGGTAAAAAATTCTCTAAAAAAGATGACTGTGATTACAAGCCTGATGATCACGGGCACGGGTACTCTAAGAAATGGGACGATGATGATTGTTGTAAAAATGATCACAAAGATCATAAAGAAAAATGTGATTGTTGTTGTGTACCAGGGATACGCGAACAACTTGAAAGATTAATAGGCCGTAATGTTGTCATAGTTACTGATGCAGGAGTTCCTATTACTGGTGTACTTTCATCCGTAGACTGTGATTGCGATGTTGCCACCGTGGCTTTTGCTCCTGTTGTTGCTATTGCTGGCATTACCAGTATTCCTACAACTGTCTCACTTTGTGAAATAAATTATGTAATGGACGTTTCATTGGTTCCTGCTGCTGCTTTAGTTGCTTTACTCACTGCTCTAGGTCTAATCATATAATCAGTCTATGTTAATGTTACAGAATCATTAAAAATTCTATTTTACAGATTACCTAGAGTGTTTAAAAACTTACCGGTAAAATTGTTTTAAAGAGCCATAAAAAAGCCTTCAAATGTTAGATCGTGTCTAATATTTGGGGTGAACTTCACTTTATGAGCTCTTTTTCTTTTTATATAAATTTTATAGTAGAGTGGTATATAACTATGAAAAATGAGAAAAAGATGGATATGAATGCTCTTATTTAAATTTATAATCTTTTCTCTATTTCAATTTATATAGTGAGTAGCATCGAATCGCAATTAAAGACAATCTCTTTTTGTAGTAAGTGATACCTTCCGATCTAGTTAATATAATATCACTTACAAATAAAAAATAGGGAAATCAGTGGGACTATCATCACTTTTATTACTTTTTTATGTAAAAGATCATCTTTTTCCTTACTTTCATATCTTCTATTCTATTGCAATTCAGACTTCAACTATTGCTTGTTAATGCATTATTCGCAAAAACTCCACAATGATCCCGTATCTTGTTTGTATTAGTAATATCTATATGTGGAATTATTGGATACCAATTGGGATTATCTAACATTTTATTGCATCGAAACCTTGATTTCTGTTATGTAAAAATTCATGTCTAATTTAATAAAATTATTACTAAACATACATAGGGAAGAAGTAATTTTTATAATGGAGGAAAACTAATGAAAAATATCCATGTTCTTCTGCTGAACTACTCTAATTCAACTACTTTACAGCAAGCTTTAGCATCCCTGAGTTTTATTCGCCATCGAGTGAGTGATATTACTGTTCTAGAGGAATCTAATTTGCCTTTAAAATTAAGTGCCCCCTCTATTGATCAAGAAATTAAATATATAAAATTACTAAACAACGACTTAGGAATAACTTTAAATGAACATATTCAAAAATTATCCTGTGAATATGTTTTATTTCTTTATGATCAAGATTATTTTAATTCTAATATAAAAGATAGAAAATTGGAATTACACGGTAATAAATATGTAATAACCTATCCCTATAGGGCTAAAGATAAAGTTATCCATCGTCTTTTTTTAGTTAAAACCTCTTTTCTACAGCAAACTAATTTTTTTTCTAAATATCAGGTTCCTTTTAAAGAAGCTGTATTATCATCATGGCTTTCTAGACTTAACAAATCATGTATTGTAAATGAAAGTGGGGATTTTATAAGTCAAACAAGAAAAGATACTACTACAAGTACTCTCCAAAAGCTAAATTTTATAGAAAAATACCAACATGACCTAGAACAAGATGTGAATCATCCTTCAATTTCTGTTATTCTCTCTAATTACAATATGGCTGAATATGTAGAGATCGCTATTAATTCCTGTCTTTTGCAAAATAATCCACCAGATCAAATATTGGTGATTGACGACGGTTCTACTGATAATTCTTATAAACAACTAGAGAAATGGAGAGAATTCCCTCAATTTAAACTATTTAAAAAAGAAAATAGTGGCAAGGCTAGGGCATTAAATGATCTATTGCCTTATATCGAGACAGAATTTGTTGTTGAATTAGACGCCGATGATTGGTTTGATCCTAACGCCTTTTCAATTATTAAAAAGCATTTGAAAGTCCTATCCGATGATATCGCTGTACTTTATGGAAACTTAAGAACTTGGAAACAAATGAGCTCAAGCTATGTAAAATATAAAGGGGTAATGAAAGGGAAATCAGTCAGTAATAAAAGCGAATTACTGTCTTATCTATTCCCTTTAGGTCCCCGCATTTATCGTACTTCTTCTCTAAAGAAAAACAATGGCTTTCCAATAACTGAATTCGAGAATGGCCGAATGTATGAAGACGTTAGTATATTAAATAAATTATTAAAAGAAAGCCGTTTGTTATATAAAGATTTTACCGTTTATAATGTAAGGGAACATGAGGTAAGCATTACAAAAAAAAGCCGTTCTAATTGGAGCAATTTTATAAAGTATCTTGACTAATTAAGCAGCTCCAATAAATTGTATAGAATTAATAAATTCAATCACGATATTCACTTGCACATCTGGGTTATACCCGGAAGTGCTAGATACTACAACAAAATCAGTTGAAACTGCCAAGAGAGTACCTTCTATTAAATCATCATCGACAGTAATTTCGACTCTTGAACCAACGTGTTCTGCTAACTCGAGTATTAACAAACTTTCAAACATACAATACTTCCCTCCTTAAAGTTTTGTCACTGTTTCAATCTTAGGAATTCTTACAAAAATTAACGATCCGCCACTTTGAATCAAAACAACATAATCTGATCTAACAGCAATTAAAGTCCCTGTATATGTGTCAAAAGGTGTTAAAATTGCAACTTGTTCACCCTGTAAACGTAGGAGGAGAGTTCTAAGAGTCCTTGGTCTGATATTTGCTTGTATACGCCTGTGTATAATTGGTGTCAATAAAATCACCCTTTCATAAAATATCACTTTTGTGTTCTTGTCTATACTTTTAAAATATGCTTGCCCACTTCTTGATGTGCTCAGCATTTCAATCATTTTAGTGATAATTCCGGGTTAAATTTAAGTAAAGATACAAAAAAAGAATAAACATGATTCTAACCCTAAAATAATTCATGATACATCTAAAGAGGAATTATACTGTTAATTTAGAGACTAAGTAGCTATTACACTAATTTATGAGTAAATTTAACCTTATTTCAGATACACTTTGTCCATGGACGTGACTGATTTTGAGTAATTATTTCTCTTCTAAGTGAAATAGAAATAATTACTCAAAACAACTCTAACCTAAAGAGACTATTTTTTAAAACCGATTCATTAGGAAATTTTTTAGAACTGAAATAATTTTATCTTGTTTTTCAAAAGTCATAGTTGGATAAATAGGCAACGCTAAAACTTTAGTTGCCGCGCTTTCTGCAATTGGAAAATCGCCTTTGTGGTAGTTTAAATAATTGAAGGCTTCTTGGAGGTGAAGAGGGATTGGGTAATAGATCGCAGAAGAAATATCATTTTTTTGTAAAAAGGTTGCTAACTGATCACGCCCATCTACTTCAATACAATACTGATGAAAGGTGTGTTCTCTATTTTCTATGATAGAAGGAGTTTTCACTAAACTATTCAATTCTAGTGTATACTTTTTAGCAATTTCCTTTCTCTTGTGCAAGAAAATATCTAAATATTTAAGCTTGATGAGCAAAATGGCAGCTTGAAATTCATCGAGCCTACTATTCAATCCGATAGTTGAATGTATATATTTTATTTGACTTCCATGATTTCTTAATGTGCTAATCTTTTCGTAGAGACTTTTATCATTTGTAACTACCATGCCGGCATCCCCATAGGCCCCTAGGTTTTTAGAAGGAAAGAAAGAAAAACAGCCAATATCTCCTATCGTTCCTACTCTTTTACCATCACATTCCGTACCAATGGCTTGACATGCATCTTCAACCACTTTTAAGTTAAATTCTTTTGCAACCTTCATGATTTCTTTCATTTTTGCAGATTGTCCATATAAATGAACAACAATAATTGCTTTGGTATTATCTGTGATTTTTTCTTTTATTTTTAAAGGATCTATGTTATAAGTTTCTTTTTCTATGTCTACAAAGACGGGTGTCGCTCCTACTTGAGCGATTACTTCAGCTGTTGCAAAAAAGGTGAAAGGGGTTGTAATTACCTCATCACCTGGTCCTATATCTAATGCTCTAAGAGCTAAATAGAGTGCATCTGTTCCATTTCCTACTCCAATACCATAGGTAGCTCCTATATAAGAAGCTATTTGTTTTTCGAGCTCTTTTCCTTTACTTCCTAAAATATATTCCCCACTTTCTAACACTTCTTTCAATGCATTAAAAATAGGTTCTTTCAATAATTCTAATTCAGCCTTTAAATCGACCATAGGAATCATATTGAAACTATTCCTCCTTTTTTAAATGTGTTCTCTAACTACCTATCCCTTCATATTTAATCCCTAACTGATTTATTTCTTCTTTATTTAATGAATTTCTTCCATCCAAAATCACTTTACAATTACTAAATCCTTCAAAATTTAAGCTCTCGTATTGTTTATGGAAAGCTTGCAGAATAATAACATCAATCTTTGATACCCTTTTATCATCTAAGGATAAGGGGGTACCTCCATAATTCACAATTTCACTATCTGTAAATAATGGATCATTTAAAAATATATTTGCATTCTTTTGTTTCAAAAGGTTTATTAATAAAAGTGTAGATGATTTTGTAGTTTCTTTCACATTCTCTCTAAAAGCCAATCCTAAGATAAGAATATTTTTATTTTGAAGAGCTCCGAGATTAGTCTCAATCTTTTCAATTGCGTAGTCTGCCATTGTATCATTAACTTTTCTAGCTAAATTGGTCAATCCACTTTTTAACCCTCTATTTATAAAGAAATATGGATAAATTGGAATACAATGACCTCCTACCCCTATTCCAGGATAGTGTATATTTGAGTAAGGTTGACTATTACTGGCGGTTATAACCTCTGACATACTGACTCCTTTTTCATCAGCAAACTTTGCGAGCTCATTTGCCAGTGCAATATTTACATCCCGATATACACATTCTGCCACCTTAGAAAATTCTGCGGTTTCTAGAGAACTTACTTTTATTAACTGGCAATCTAAAGCTTGTTCATAAAACATAGAAGCAATATTCAAACTTTCTTCATTTAGACCGCCTAAAACTTTAGGATAGTTCTTTAAATCCTGAATAATTCGATTTGAATAAACTCTTTCTGGGCTGTACGCTAAGTAAAAGTCTTTCCCAGCTTTCAATCCTGATATTTCCTCAATCCTTTTCCCAAACCTATTTCGCGTATCACCTGTGGGAAGTGTGGTTTCAAAAATAACTAATGTACCTCTTTTAATACCTTTTCCAATTTCCTCGACTGCAGAATCAATAAAACCATAGTCCACCATATTTTTATTATCAAGGAGAACAGGTACGATTACTACCACTACTTGGGATTGATTAACTGCTTTTGAAGTATTTAAAGTAGCACTTAATTTCCGGTTTTTATGAGCTTTTTCTACTAATTGATCTAAGCCTGGCTCATTTTCTATATGAGCTTTTCCTTTATTCACGGAGTCTACTACTTTTGGGTTAATATCTGCTCCAAACACATTGAATCCATTATTTGCAAAAACAGCAGCTAAAGTTAATCCAATTTTCCCTAGTCCAATGACAGTTACGTCTTTTAGGGAATGATTAATTTGCCCCATTTTTAAACCCTCCTTTATTTAAAAAAAGTCTCTTCATAACCTATGTTTTGAATAAAACAAATGATTGGACTATCATTCATTATAATTTGGAGTAAATTTCAATATATCGATTAGTAGTTTTATTAATGTTATGGAATTCGTCGACATAACGTCTTCCTTGTTTTCCTATTTTATCCCATTGATTTGGTTTATTAATGAGTTCTTTTAAAACATTAGTTATTGTATCTGGAGTTGCATTTATAATTGGAAATTCTTTGGGGTATTTTTCTAATAAATCTTCACGAATATAGCAGATAACTGGTTTTCCTAATGCCATAGCTTCTACAGTAATGTAACCACAAGCTCCAATTCTTAATTGATCAATAACTATATCAGCTTTTGATAAAAGTTGTTTTGTTTCTTGATGGGACATACGTTCGATCAATTGAAAATCAACTGAAGTTCCAGATTGTTTTAATTGGTTTACCGCTTCTAAAACGAATTCAGTTCCTTTTAAATTCCTTAAAGTTGGTGCGTGTACGATAAGAGGGGAGGTTTTAGCACTAGGATAATGTGGTTGAAAATCTTCAAGGTCAATTGCATTGGGAATTACATGAATATTTTTATAATAATCTTTAATGTAACTCTCCAGTTCATAGTCTTGAACAATTGCATGATCAATATAGGTTGATAAAATTTTTAAGTTTTCTTGAATTTTCTTCTCTGTCCATTCGGGCTTTACTAGGACATAAGGATTTGACTTTCTTGCTAACGTAAGCGATCGAACTTCTGATCCATGATGATGAACAACCATTTTTTTGCCGTGTTTTTTTAAAAACTCTAAATCACTTTTGTCAGGAAGAAAAGTTTCTCCAAAGTGAAAGTGAAATATGTCATATTTATTAATGGCTTCTTTCATATAATCTTTGATTTTTTCCTCTCGCAATGGAGTAGGAACTGAATCATAATTTAAACAAATATCAGGTTTAAAGTTGTAACGATTAGTATAAAAATGACAAGCAGTTGCATCCACTCCTTTTAAACGCAAAGACCGGCATAAATCAATCATAGGAGATCCATAAGGAAGATGTAATATACGCATTTCTTCACCCTTTTCCTTTTATTTAAGTTAAGCGATTAAACTTTAGTTGCTTAATTGGTCATATACAGAAAAAAGTTTAATTTTCATTTTATCCCAACAGTAGGTTGATTCCATTATCTTTCTTGCATTGAGACTCATTTGTTTTAGCTCTTCTTTATTATTGTGGAGATAGTAAATAGCCTCACAGTAGTCTGTTACTGAAGCCTTTTCTTTATTGACTACCATTCCACATTTATGAGTTTGGATAAAATCATACATATCGGTGCATTTATTCACTAGAACAGGTATTCCGTTATTTAGATAACTAAATAGTTTGTTTGGCATAGCATACATATTATTAAGTGAATGAGTTGTATCTAAATCAATCCAGCCTATATCTATATTTTGCATTTCTTTCGGAATATTGTAATAATCAACCCAGTCTACAAGCTCTATTTTATTTACAAGATGTGAAGGAACTGTTATTGTATTACGATCATTTTTCTTTTTTCCTCCAACAATTTTAAATTTAAGATCTATCTCTTTACTACATGCTTCAGTTATACCTATTATCTTTTTAAAGTTTCCTCTTGAATTGCTTAAGAATCCTTCATGAATAATTCTAAAAGTTTCTTCGGTATAATTTTTTGGTTTATAATTAGTGGATAAAGGGGGGCTATTATAAATAACTTCTACAGGTAAGTTGGAATTGATGGATAAAAACCATGCCTTGATTGATTGGGAAACTGTAATAATATAATCTACTTCTTTTAACAGTACTTCCAGTAAAGACATCATGTGTTTTTTTATTCGATTAGATTGAACTTCATGTGGATCTGGAACCAATTCATGGCTATCATAAATTAATTTTACGCTTTTTTTACCTGAAGATTTTAAAATCCGTTTGATTGTAGCTCCTGAGTATAATGAGAAAAATTCATGAGCATGATAAATATCCGCTTCTTCTAAAAGACCAAGTCTAGTCAAATCATCTAAATGTATATTAATATTTTCTTTTTGAACATTATACTTTAGTCGTTTGACGTTATTTTCCCAATGAATTTTTTCATAAGTTATAATATGAATACCTTCGTAAGTAAACGTTTGAGAAAGAAATTGGTTTACAAACATTGTGCCATCTATGTCAAATAAATAACCATTAATTCTAGGAACAATCATAGTAACATCGTATCCTTTATTTAGGAGACTTTTAGCTTCCTTTTTAAATATTCTTGCGTCTAGAAAAGGATGTTCAGATACTAGGAAACAGACTTTTTTTTTCATATTCCCTCCTAGGACAAGCGAAATTACAGTGTGAAATAACTTAGCTTTTCTGAATATAAAGATTCATAAACTTTGAGAAGCCTATGTTCCATTACTTCCCAAGAATAATAATCCTCCACAACTTTACGAGCATTTAGCTTCATTTGTTTTAATTCATCCTTATGATTATAAAGATAAAGTAATGCTTTAGTATAGTCTTCAGCTGTTGGGTTCAACTTATCAATCACCAGACCGCAGTGGTAGGTACGTATGAATTTTTCCATATCAGTAGATCTGTTTACTAAAACAGGAATCCCGTTATTAAGATAACTAAAAAACTTATTTGGCATAGCATACATATTATTAAGTGAATGAGTTGTATCTAAGTCAATCCAGCCTATATCTACGTCTAACATTACACTTGGAATGCTATTATAATCTACCCAACCAGTAAAAACTAAATTTTTCTTTAGGGAATCTGGAGTATTAATATTCTCACCGTACCTTGGACCACCAATAACTTTAAATTGAAAATCCATTACCTTTCTACATGAGTCAGTAATAGAAAATATCTTATTGATATCCCCACTACTTGGTGAAAGGTTACCTTCATGACAGACAATGAATTTGTCATTAGCTTCTTCTTTTTGTTTAAAAGTGGAGGTTAAGGGTGGAGTATTATAAATTATTTCAACCGGAAGTGAGGGGTCTAAGGATAAGTACCAGGATTTTATGGAATCAGAAACTGCAATAATATAGTCTACTTCTTTAATAGAATTTAATAGCATCTCATGCCATGATTTTTTTGTATTATCATTTATCTTGGTAGAAAAGGGGTCTGGAACGAGCTGACGACTATCATAAATCAAATGTGATTTTTTAGACTTTTCTTCCCTTAGCGTCTTTTTTATCTGACTTCCATAATAAAAAGAAGATAATTCATGCGCGTGATAAATATCTGCTTCCTCTATTACTCCTAATTTATATAGAGGATCAGTTGATGGGTTAATTGTTCTTCCTTTATCGTCATACGTAACAATTTTTACTCCTTGATATATAAATGTTTGATCGTGGAACTCATTGGTGAATGGAGTTCCATCGATATCGTATAGATGGCCATTTTTTCTCGGAACAATCATCGTAACATCATAACCATTTTTTAAAAGACTCTGTGCTTCATTTTTGAAAATTCTTGCATCCAAAAATGGAAGATAACATAAAAGCATACAAACTTTTCGTTTCAAATTACTTACCCCCAATCGTCTATCCATAAGCTTCTTTTATCAGAAATAAAGCATACAAACTTTTTAAAAAATTACAATTAATTCTTAACTAATTTCCCTTGTGAATTTAAAAGGTATTTTATTTAATATATCGTAAGTTGTTAGTTATGATTTGCTCATATACATTAATTAATCTTTTTTCCATGTGCTCCCATGAGTAAGATTCTTCCATTACTTTACGGGCGTTTTCACTCATTTGTTTCAGTATATTTTTATTCTTACCTAGATATATGATCGCGTTTGCAAAGTCCTCTGCCTGAGCATGTATTTTATTGACTACCATTCCACACTGGTGACTACGTATAAATGTTTCCATCTCATGAGATTTATTTACCAGCACTGGCACACCATTATTCAGATAGCTGAATAACTTATTTGGCATAGCGTATGAACGATTAAGAGAATGATCTAGCCCATCGAAATCAATCCATCCTATATCTACCTGTTCCATTTCTCTTGAAATTAGAGAATAATCAATCCAACCAGAAAGTTTAATATTATTTTGAAGCTTTTCAGGTAAAACAAAAGAATCACCAAATCGGGGACCACCAATAATTTTAAATTGAAAGTCCATATTTCTTGAACAAATTTCAGTAATACCAAATATCTTATCTTTATTGCCTTTTTTCTGATCAATATTTCCCTCATAACACAGGACTAAGCCATTTCTAGTATAATCCTTTTGACGATATCCTTGAGTTAATGGAGGAGAATTATAGACAACTTCGATGGAAAGTGTCGGGTCTTGCGATAGATACCAAGACTTTATAGAGTGGGAAACTGTAATAATGTAATCAACTTCCTTGATCATGTAAATAAGTTTTTCTCTTAAATCCCTTCTTACATTTTCTGTGTACCTAGGATCAAGAGGATCAGGAGTTAATTCATGGCTATCGTAGATTAATTTTACATTCTTATTCTTTGTTTTTTTCATTAATCTTTTTACACCAATTCCTGCGAAGAGTGAGAGATATTCATGTGCATGATAAATATCAGCATCCTGTAGTACTGCCAATTGGGTTAAAGGGTTATTAAATGTATTTTCTTCCCATGCATTAAAATTTTTTCTAACTTCACTTAATGGTCCTCTACTGTCCTCTGAATCATAAGTTATAATAGTAATTCCTTCATGAGTAAAGGTGGAATCTAAGAATTGCTTAGTAAAGGGCGTACCATCTACATCAAAGAGATAACCATTCTTCTTCGGAACAATCATAGTCACGTCGTACCCATTTTTTTTTAAACTTTTTGCTTCTTTTTTAAAAATGCGTGAATCCATAAACGGATGTTCTGCGACTAATATACAAACTTTTTTTTTCATACTTTCCTCCTCTTTGGTAAAACATTTTCCTTTGCATACAGTATTATATGTACTATTTCTTATCATATTTTAAAATTTCCCAAAAATCCCAGCAGGTTTTTATTAATACACTTGCCAAAGTCGGATTTTATTTCCTGATGCGGACCTGGAGTTAAAGTAAGAAATGATTTATTTTCACTCCCACAAATTAACCAATTAAAAAGGAGATATAGAAATGTTAAAAGTCTTAACTGTCATTGGCGCTAGGCCTCAGTTTATAAAGGCATGTATGTTATCAAATGCCTTTAGTTCAGAATCAACTATTCAAGAAATCATTGTCCATACTGGGCAACACTATGATGAAAATATGTCCAATGTTTTTTTAGAACAACTTAAGCTTCCGAAGCCCCAGTATTTCCTAAAAACAGGGTCAGATACCCACGGAAAACAAACAGCGAAAATGTTATCAAAATTAGAAGATATAATGATGGCTGAGGAGCCAGATATCGTACTAGTGTATGGGGATACAAACTCTACACTTGCTGGTAGTTTGGCAGCTTCGAAACTCCATATACCTATTGCCCATGTAGAAGCAGGTTTACGTAGTTATAATAAGAAAATGCCTGAGGAAATTAATCGGGTATTAACTGATCATCTCTCAACATGGTTATTTTGTCCCTCAGACACAGCAGTAAAAAATTTAGAAAATGAAGGTCTAAGACAAGGAGTATATCAAACTGGGGACATTATGTATGATGCTGTTCTCTACTATAAAAATTTGGCCTTGCAGAAATCAACTATTCTTTCTAATTTAAATATTATTCCAAAAACATATTATCTTGCTACTGTACATCGTGCTGAAAATACAGATAACCCTCAGAGGTTAACAGCCATACTTGAAGCATTCAGTCAAATAAATGAAATTGTCTTATTTCCATTACATCCACGTACCAAAAATAAAATTAAGCAATGGAATTTGGAAAACCTCATTTCATCATCCAATATAAAAATAGTAGATCCCCTTGATTATTTCGATATGCTGGCTGTGGAAAGCCAAGCTAAATTAGTTCTAACTGATTCAGGAGGGGTACAAAAGGAAGCCTATATGTTAAAAGTTCCTTGTATTACTTTACGGAATGAAACTGAATGGGTAGAAACTGTCTCAAGAGGATGGAATAAATTAACGGGTGCGGACACAAATCTTATATTAAAATCCGTAGAAGAGATAAGATTACCTACTAATCATTTTCCGATTTTTGGTGATGGTCATACTGCAGAAAAAATATGTAAACTTCTAAGTAATATAGTTAGGTAGTAGGGATATAGTTATAATATTATTTTTTAATATATATTTTTGAAAAGCGATGTGATTAAGATGATTAAGGTTTTAATTTTAGGAAGTTGTGTAACAAGAGATACTTTTAGTTTTTTTCCTGAGGAATTTGATGTCGTTGATTACTTTGCTAGATCTTCTATTATTAGCATTATGTCACAACCTTTAACGATTGAGGAAAATGAACTTTCTTTACCTTCTGCCTTTCAGAGGAAAATGATTTTGTATGATTTTCATAAAGTGTTTCTTAAGCAGATTGGACAGTACGAATTCGATTTATTAATTATAGATTTAATTGACGAGAGATTTGATTTATTAAAATATAATAATCATTATGTTACGCGTTCAGGTGAATTAGTTAATTCTGAAATTGAAAAAAAAGGAAAATATTCTTTTGATTTGTTAAAGAGGGATTCAAAAGAAATACAGGAACTTTGGGCACTAAGTTGTGCTTCTTTTTTTCACGAGATACTGAAATCTATTCCACCCGAGAAGATTATTTTAAATAAAGTTTTTTGGTCATATAAATACAGAGATGCAAAAAAACTTTACAGTTTTCCTGATGAAAAATTAAAACTACATGAAACTCACAATAAAATTCTTGAAAACTATTATTCTATTATTGAAAGTCAATTCCCTCACATTAATTTAATAAATTACTCTTTAGAAGATTTTATAGCTGATAAAAATCATAAATGGGGATTAAGTCCTTTTCATTATGAATTAAGACATTATTTGGAGTTTAAAAATAAGGTGAAAGATATCTGGATCAAAAACAAATCCTAGAAAATATTTTTTTAGTAACTTGTATATCATATTCCACTTTTCTAAGATAGAAAAAGGGCAGTATACTCTTCACTAAAAGCTGCCCTAAATGGATTTCCCTATATATACCTTTTAATAGGTATATGATTTTGGATTATTATCTTTATAAATTTATACTTTAGCTTTTTCTGAAAAATAAATATCGATAATTCAATTTTTAATTTTTCATGGCTTTGGCGGGTACCCCAGTAACTATTTCATCATCATCAATATCTTTAGTCACTACTGCGCCTGCGCCGATAATAGTTCTTTTTCCAATTGTTATACCCGGCAAGAGGGATGCGTTGTTACCAATCTTTGCATTGTGTTTAATATAGGGACCAACTAGTGTGTATGGCTTTGCTCCCATATATTTATCGTTCGACATTGATACACAAGGTCCGATAAAAACATTATCCTCAATTACAGTATCACCTGTGACATATACAAGTGTTTGTATTGTACATTTTTTCCCTATTTTACTGTTTAATTCTACGATTGCTCCTCTTCCAATTACTGTACCTTCCTCAATTATTACATTTTCTCTGATACTTGCATGATCTCCAATAAACACATTCTCAGCGACTAAGGTGCCTGAATAAATAGACACGAGGTTTCCAATCCGTGTGTTCTCTTTTAAAACTAACTGATTATAGTTTTTACTGATTTTCCGCATTCTTTTATTACTAATAGGTTGAATTCCTAGTACACAGTTAAAGCCAATAACTACATTATCGCCGATTTCAGTTCCACTTAATATTATAGTATTGTGACCAATAAAAACATTTTCACCTATCTTTACATCATCCTCTATCACTACATTTTTCCCTATTTTAGCACTTCTAGGTATATCAGACATAAAAAATCCAACCTTTCGTTTATTAAGAAATTATTTGTTCAATCTGCTTAACTAGTTGTTGGGCTCGAATTTGGACCGTATGATTTTGATGGATGAATTTGTAACCTTCATCCGTAATTTTTCTTCTTTCATGTTCATTATTTAAATAGTAAGTTGCCTTTTCTTTAAAATTAGATTCATTAATGTCAATAAAGTGCACTCCAGGTAAGAATCCAATATCCTCTAATTCTTTAAAGGTTGGCGCTAGTAAAAGGGATCTACAAGCAAGTACTTCATAATATTTCATAACTGGATAGTTAAAAATAGAGGGACATGTAAAGAAAATTTTTGCTCTATTTATCTCCTGGGCATATTTTGTATCTATGTAAAGATAATCTTTCTTCAGGGTGTCTAAACTTTGGTAACCTGGATGCTCATGGTAAATCAATTCTATATCTTTTTTATAAGATCTGAGTATTTTCTGTCTTAATGGGTAATGCTCAGTTACAGCCCCCATCATTAATAAAGAAATATCCTTTTTAAAATTATAATCTTTATATATTTTTGTATTAATACTATGGGGAATCCATATCATTCTATTCTTATACTCTGGATAAATTTCATGAAATTTATCTCGAGTAACTGAGAAAATGTAATTAATATTGTTTTTTCTTATATAATGTCTTCGTGATTCTGTGAATCTATGAAGGTCATTCACAATTAATCCAGTAGGAATATCTATAGACTGAAGACCTTTAAGAACAGGAGTCATTCGAAAACCTATGTCATTGACTATTAAAATAAAATCTGGTTTCTTAAAAGTGGTATTTAATATTCTTTCTATTCTTCCGGAATCTCTCCAAACTACTAAATTAGTTAGGTTTTCAAGCTCTTTTTCTAAAAAGTGAATACTCTTATCTATAAAGTCTGAAGTGTCTTTCGCAACAAGCAATAAGTTTATCAAATTTTAATTCCCCCTTCCCTAAACTTATTATCAGTCAAATAGGCCAATTAGATAAAAGTTCTTAGTTTTAAATAAAAGTATTTATCCTATTATAAATAACTCCCTAAAAGCCCATTCCTTTTTATAAAACAAGCATAAGATATGGTAGCAAACTATGGAGAGTGGGGCAGTTAAAAATGAAGATTGGGGTAATTGGTACAGGAAGCATGGGAGAAAAGCATGTACGGACTTATGCTTCTTTATCAGATTATTGTCAACTTATAGGTATATATGATAATGACAAAAAAAGAGGAACCGAAATTGCAAGCAAATATCAAGTGAAATTATTTAAATCTATAAATGATTTACTCCTAGAAGTAGACGCAGTGAGTATTGCAGTTCCTACGGAATATCATTATGAAATTGGATTAGCTTGTATTAAAAATAGTGTTCATATGTTAATGGAAAAACCAATTGCAAGTAATATAAAACAAGCAGAAATATTAATTAAAAAGACGAAAGAGGCCGGATTAAAACTTCAAGTAGGGCATATTGAGTTATATAATCCCTTAATTAATGTACTCAAAGATATGGTAGCTCAAGAAAAGGTTGTAGCTCTTGATATACATCGTATGAGTCCATATGATTCCAGATTATCAAAAGTAGATGTCGTTCAAGATTTAATGATTCACGATATATATATTCTTAAAGAATTATTAAATGATGAAATTATCAATTATTATACCTTAGGTAAGACAATAGACGGTAAATCAAAACATGCAGTAGCTATTGTAAAATGTGTGAATGGTACGATAGCTCAACTTACAGCAAGCTTCAAATCTATAGAAAAGGTACGCACTATACATGTATTGACGGAAAAACAAGTTATTAAGGCAGACTTATTGGAAAATAAAATTGAAATTATAGGATTACCTAATTCTAACTCTGAACAAAGCAATAACTATTCAGAAGAAAAAATCATTAAAGTCATTAAAATTCCCTACAACGAACCTTTAAAAATACAATTAATGGATTTTATTGATTGTATAAAGAATAATACAGAGCCTTCAGTAACCGGCAAAGATGGAGTAGATATATTAACTATATGTAATAAAATGAGTGAACTCGCAAATCATATTTTCTAATAAGTGGATTCTTGTAGACGTCAAGTCGAATTTTACACTTTTTGCTTATTCGCTTTTTACACTTCTGCTGAAAATACACTTTTTCGATGTTTCATTCGATAGCTATCTCCATCCATATGAATGACTTCTACACGATGAAGTAAACGATCTAAAATCGCAGTGGTAATTCCTTGATCTCCCATTAACTCACCCCACTGTTCAGGGCTTTTATTAGATGTGAGAATGATGGAACTTCGTTCATACAAATGATTAATTAAATGAAAAAACAAATTTGCTTCTCGCTGATCCATTGCCATATACATTAAATCATCAATAATGACCAGATCGGCGCCTCTTAATCGC
>Ga0182745_1001512_pt1 | contig 22246 bp, 21 predicted proteins | sample eDN3rd30CKraftBY_FD_128523 | JGI IMG/M metagenome (GOLD analysis project Ga0182745, IMG submission 128523) | Enriched backyard soil microbial communities from Emeryville, California, USA - eDNA 3rd pass 30_C Kraft BY (version 2) (version 2) | ecosystem: Environmental > Terrestrial > Soil >...
CGCGACCGACCGCGTCGTCGTCACGATGGACGAGGTGCGCCGGCTCGTCGCGGCGAGCCAGTACTCGCCCTCGGTCGGACTCTGGCGGGTCGTCGTCATCGAGGATGCCGACCGGATGGCCGAGCGCACCTCGAACGTCCTGCTCAAGGCCCTCGAGGAGCCGCCTCCGCGCACGGTGTGGATCCTCTGCGCGCCGAGCGAGGCGGACCTGCTCCCGACGATCCGCTCTCGAGTGCGCACGCTGCGGCTGCGTGTGCCGGCGATCGAGGACGTCGCACGGGTGCTCGTCGAGCGCGACCGCATCGAGCCGGCGCTCGCCGAGCGCGCCGCCCGCGAGGCGCAGTCGCACATCGGCATGGCGCTGCGACTGGCGAAGGATCCCGCGGCGAGAGAACGCCGTGCGCGCACCGTCGACCTCGCGCTGCGGATCCGGGACGCGGGCGACGCCGCGCGCACCGCCGCCGAGCTCCTCGAGATCGCGAAGGCCGACGCGGAGGCCTACGGCGCGCAGCAGGACGAGGCCGAGCGCGAGGCGCTCTTCCGCAGCCTCGGCGTCGAGCCGGGCGGGACGATCCCCCCGCAGCTGCGCTCGCACGTGCGCCAGCTCGAGGACGATCAGAAGCGCCGTGCGACCCGCAGCCTCCGCGACGGCGTCGACCGCGTCCTCGTCGACCTGCTCTCCGTCGAGCGCGACGTCCTCCTGACGGGCCTCGGCGTCCCGGACGACCTGGTCAATCGCTCCGCCGAGGCGGCGCTCGTCGCCGCGGCGCGGGCGACCACGCCGGCGGCGACGCTGCGCGCGCTCGACGCGATCGGGACGGCCCGCCGGCGCATTGAGGGCAATGTCCCACCGCTCCTCGCGCTGGAGGCCATGCTCATGTCATTCCGAAGCACGTCATTGCCCAGCACCTCATTCCCCAGCACGAATCGCTAGGCTCACCGGCATGGCGCCCCGACGACCCCCGCGTCCCTCCCGCGTGCTCGGCGTCGTCGCCGCGGCGGTCGCCGCGCTGACGCTGCTGGCCGGCTGCTACAACGGCGGATCGCCGTTCTCCGGCCCCCGCGAGACGGCCACCTCGGCGCCGACCCCGTCGAGCGGGCCGTTCGCGGCGTTCTACGACCAGGTCGTGGACTGGACCGCCTGCGACACGGGCTTCGAGTGCGCGACGGTGGTCGCGCCGCTCGACTGGGAGGACGAGACCGACTCCCGGACTGTCGACATCGCGGTCATCCGGCACCGGGCGACGGGCGCGGACCGCATCGGGACGCTCTTCGTGAATCCCGGCGGGCCCGGCGCCTCGGGCGTCGACTTCGTGCACGACGACTCGTTCTGGTTCGTGAGCCCCGAGATCGTGCAGCGCTACGACATCGTCGGCTGGGACCCGCGCGGTGCAGGACGCACCGCGACCGTGACGTGCTTCACCGACCCCGCAGACGTGTCCGAGTTCCTCTACTTCGTGCCGAGCGTCGACCCGAAGACCGACCCGGACGGCTGGGTCGAGGAGCAGCTCGCGGAGGGCGCGAAGTACGCCGACGCGTGCCACGAGAACTCCGGCGACGACCTCGAGTTCATCGACACGCTCTCGACCGTGCGCGACCTCGAGCTGCTCCGGGCGCTGTCCGGGGACCCGCAGCTCCACTACCTCGGCTACTCCTACGGGACCGCGATCGGGGCCGTCTACGTCGACGAGTACCCCGACCGCGTCGGCCGGGTCGTGCTCGACGGGGTCATGGACCGCGAGTCGTCGCTCCTCGAGCTCGCCGTCTCGCAGCAGGCCGGGTTCGAGCTCGCGCTGACGCACTTCGTCGAGGGCTGCCCGGCGTTCTCCGACTGCCCGTTCAAGGGCGATCCCGTCGTCGACCTGCCGCGCATCCACGCGGTCCTCGAGCAGTTCCAGGCGCGGCCCGTCTCGGGCGGCACCGTCGCGGCCGGCCGCACCATGACGGGTCAGTCGCTCAAGACCGGGGTCCTCCAGGCGCTCTACTCGGAGTCCCTGTGGCCGGCGCTCTCGACCCTGTTCGCCGAGGTGCTGCGGCCCGTCCCGGTCACCGACACGGCGTGGGCGCTCGCCGACATGTACAACGACTTCACGCCCGGCGTGGGGTTCGGGACGAACATTCAGGACGCGCTCTGGGCCGTCTACTGCGTCGACTACCCGGTCGACACCGATCCCGCGGTGCTTGAGCAGTACACCGTGCAGCTCAAGGCGGTCGCCCCGACGCTGACGCTCGACCTGCCGGAGGCGCCCGACATCGCCTGCTCGCAGTGGCCGTACGAGTATCGCGGCGGGCAGCACGGCCGGTTGACCGGCAAGGGCGCGAACCCGGTGCTCATCATCTCGACGACGGGCGACCCGGCGACGCCGTACGAGGAGGGCGTCAAGCTCGCCGACGACCTCGAGTCGGGCGTGCTCGTCTCCTTCGAGGGGGAGGGCCACACCGCGTACAGCCGCTACGGCGATCAGTGCGTGATCGACGCGGTGGATGGGTATCTGCTCCGCGGGATCGTGCCGGCGGACGGGACCTGGTGCGAGTCGTTCTGATCTGGACTTGATCCGCACGCTTGCTTTTTTTCTACAGATGTAGAAACATCTCGGTAACAACCGAGAAATCCAGCGTCTACATCTGTAGGAAATATTGGTCAACGTGGACCCACTTATGCAAGAGCGCGTGCGGAACGGCTCGGCGCGATGAACGGCGTGTTCTTCGTCCAGCAGCTCCTCAACGGCCTGAGCTTCGGCGCGCTCCTGTTCCTGATCGCGAGCGGCTTCACGCTCATCTTCGGTCTCATGCGGATCTCGAATCTCGCCCATGGGGCCTTCTACCTCGTCGGCGCGTACACCGCTGTCGTCACGGTCGGCGTCACGCACAACTTCTGGCTCGGCCTCGGCGCCGGTGCGCTCGTCGCCGCGGTCATGGGCTTCGGCCTGGAACGCGGTCTGCTGCGCCGGGTGCGCGGGCGGGAGATGCCGGAGGTGCTGCTCACCGTCGGCGTCCTCTTCGTCGTCGCCGACGTCGTGCTGTGGATCTTCGGCGGCGACCCGAAGTCGGTCAACTCCGGCAACGGCGCGCCGTCGGGTGCGCTCGTGATCGGCGACTTCACCTACCCGCAGTACCGGCTCTTCATCATCGGGGTCACGCTCGTCATCGGCACGGCGCTCTTCCTCGCGCAGCGATACTCGAAGTTCGGGGCGATCGTGCGCGCGGGCGTCGACAACCGGGAGGCGGCATCCGCGCTCGGCATCAACATCGACCGCGTCTTCACCTGGGTCTTCGTCGTCGGGGCCGCCCTCGCGGGCATCGCCGGGGCGATCGGCTCGGGCCTGCTCAGCCTGAGTCCCACCTCGGGCACCGAGATGCTGCTCTACGCGATGGTCGTCGTCATCGTCGGCGGGCTCGGCTCCATCACGGGCGCCGCGGTCGGCGCCGTGCTGATCGGCCTCATCGACGCCTTCACCAAGGTGCTCTTCCCGGAGTTCGCCTACTTCACGATCTTCGCGCCGATGGGCCTCATCCTCGTCTTCCGCCCGCAGGGCCTGTTCGGGAGGGCCGCATGAGCGCGCGCACGCGGTCGACCGTGAAGTGGATCGTCATCGGCGCCCTGGTCGCGATCTCCTGCGTCTTCCCCTACATCCTCGGCAGCTACTACGTCTCCCTCCTGTCGATCGCGCTCGTCGCGGCGATCCTGGCGAGCAGCATCAACGTGCTGGCGGGCAACGTCGGGCTCGTCTCGCTCGGCCACGCCGGCATCGCGGCGGCCTCCGGCTACGGCCTCGCCTGGGCGTATCGGCAGGGCTGGGACCTCTGGGGACAGCTCGGCATGGCGCTGCTCATGACCGCGCTCGCGAGCATCATCTACGGGCTCATCTCGATGCGCACCCGCGGCATCTCGTTCCTCATGGTGACGCTCGCGGCGGGGATGATCGTCTACGGCATGGCCTACCGCTGGTCCTCGGTCACGGGCGGCACGAACGGCCTGCCCGGCATCCGCCGTCCGCCCGGCATCTCGCAGTACTGGGAGTTCTACTTCCTCGTGCTGTTCGCCTTCCTCGCGATCACGGTCGCGCTCGTCATCGTCGGCCGGTCCTCCTTCGGCCTCACGCTCAAGGGCATCCGGGACAGCGAGACGCGGATGGTGAGCCTCGGGTACAACGTGCCGATGTACAAGTTCGGCGCGATGCTCATCTCGGGCGCCGTCGCCGGCATCGCCGGCGTGCTGGCGGTCTGGGACAGCGAGTTCATCAGCCCGGTCTCCGCAGGGTTCCAGGAGTCGGCCATGAGCATGATCATGGTCGCGCTCGGCGGCATCGGGACCGTGCTCGGCCCGCTCGTCGGCGCGGTGCTCGTCGTCTTCTTCCAGCACGTGCTCTCGAGCGTCTTCGAGCGCTGGCAGACCCTGCTCGGGATCCTCTTCATCCTCTCCGTCATCTTCGCCCCGCAGGGCATCGTCGGCGGGGTCTCCGACCTCGTTCGGCGGATCCGCCGGCGCATCGGCAAGCCGGCCCCCGACGTGCTCGTCGTCGACTTCCATCCCACTCCGAAACACCCAAGCAAGATTCGAAAGGACAAGCGATGATCCGCAAGATATCCGCTGCCGCGGGGGTGACGTTCGCCGCTGCACTCGCCTTGACCGCCTGCGCACCGTCGTCCGGTCTCTCCGGCGGACCCGCAGCGACGGACGCACCCGCGTCCGGCGAGACGTTCCGAGTCGGCGTGCTCGCGCCGATGACCTCCTGGGCCGGCGCCATCGGCGTCGACATGCAGCAGGGCTGGGAGATGTTCCTGGCCGACCAGGGCCTGGAGATCGGCAACTTCAAGATCGAGACCGTCTGGGAGGACACCGCCAGCGATCCCGACACCGCCCTCACCAAGGCCCGCAAGCTCGTCGAGGAGAACAACGTCGACGTCGTGATCGGCCCGGTGCTCGCGAGCGAGGGCCTCGTCGTCGGCGACTACCTGACCCAGGCCGGCGTCGTGAACCTCGCGATGACCGCGGCCGACGACCTCACCCAGCGGCTCGCATCGCCGCTCGTGATCCGCACCGGATCGTTCACGGCGAGCCAGATGTCGTTCCCCGTCGGCGACTGGGCGGCGGAGCAGGGCTACCAGACGGCCGCGACCATCTGCGTCGACTACGCCTTCGGCTGGGAGAGCTGCGGCGGCTTCGTCTCCGCGTTCACCGCGGCCGGCGGGACGGTCACCGACCAGCTCTGGTACCCGGGCGACGCCTCGGATCTCAGCAGCTACGTGAGCCAGCTGGGCAGCCTCGGCGTCGACGTCATCTTCGTCGGCTCGGCGGGCGGCACCGACAGCTCGAACTTCTTCCGCACCGCGAACGACTTCGGGCTGCTCGCGAAGACCCCGATCGTCAGCAACTGCTGCACGACCGACCAGGCGATCCTCGAGGACGTCGGCGACATCGCGCTGGGCCAGATCTCCGGCTCGTTCTACGCGGAGGGCAACGACGATCCGGTCGTCGCCGGGTTCGTCGAGCAGTACGAGGCGGAGTACGGCATCCTGCCGTCGCTCTACTCGTTCGCCGTCTACTCGACCGGGCAGATGCTCTACGACGTGCTCGCGAACGCGACGAGCAAGCCGACGGGCGAGACGCTCGCGAACGACATCCGGGGCGTGGACCTCGGGTCGACGATCATCGGCTCCGGCTCGCTCGACGAGCTCGGGAACCCGGTCGGTCCGGTGTTCATCCGCGAGGTCGTCAAGCGCGCGGACGGCAAGCTCGTGAACGCGGTGATCGAGACCTACGACAACGTCAGCCAGTTCTGGACCTTCGACAAGGCGGCGTATCTCGCGAACCCGCCGTTCAGCCAGGAGTTCCAGAAGCAATGAACTCCCCTCAGGTCGTCTCCTCGCCGTCGGCTCCCACCGACGGCGAGGGGACGGCCCTCGTGCTGGACGGGGTGACCCGTCGATTCGGCGGGCTCATGGCGCTCTCCGGCGTGAGCGTGATCCTGCCGCAGGGCGGCCGCCTCGCGGTCATCGGCCCGAACGGCGCCGGCAAGACGACGCTGTTCCGGCTGATCTCCGGCGAGATGCGCGCGAGCGACGGGACGATCTCGCTCTTCGGCGAGGACGTCTCCAGGGCGAGCGAGCGGGCGCGGGCGCGCCGCGGGATCGCGCGGACGTTCCAGGTCTCGAATCTCTTCGCCGACCTCTCGGTCCTCGACAACGTCCGGATCGCGGCCCAGGCGGGCAGCGCGCGTCCCCGCCGGTTCTGGTGGCCGGTCGGCGACCGCGACAAGTACACGCTGCGGGCGAAGGACATGCTCGAGCGCGTCGGGCTCGCAAGCCGCGGGCCGGACCCCGTCGCCGACCTCTCGCACGGCGAGCAGCGTCAGCTCGAGATCGCGATGGCGCTCGTCGTCGAGCCGCGGCTCCTGCTCCTCGACGAGCCCGCCGCCGGCCTCTCGGCCGCCGAGCGGAAGGTGCTGCGCCAGCTGCTGGAGGACCTGCCGGCCGGCCTGAGCCTCCTGCTCATCGAGCACGACATGTCGCTCGCCCTCGAGCTCGTCGACCATGTGCTCTGCCTCGACAACGGGGTCCCGCTCGCCTACGGCACGCCGGACGAGATCCGCGCGAACCCCGCCGTCCAGGCGGTCTATCTCGGCAGGAGGGACTGATGGGCATGGAAGACGAGCTCGAGGACCGCCCGGCGACGCTGCTCCGGGTGGACGGCCTCGACGTCGGCTACGCGACGTCGCACGTCCTCGATGGGGTGAGCCTCACCGTCGGCGTCGGCGAGTCGCTCGGCATCCTCGGCCGCAACGGCATGGGCAAGACGACGCTCGTCCGGGCGATCATGGGGCTCAAGCCCCCGACCGTGACGGCCGGGTCGATCGAGTTCGCCGGCGAGCGCATCCTCGGTCGCCCATCGCACCGCGTCGCGGCCCTCGGCCTCGGGCTCGTCCCGCAAGGCCGGCAGGTCTGGGGGAGCCTCACGGTCCGCGAGAACCTCCGGATCGTGCCCGCCCGTCGCCCGGATCCCGGCGAGGAGCCCTGGTCGGTCGAGCGCGTCTTCGAGTTCTTCCCGCGGCTCGCCGAGCGCGAGCGCTCCTTCGCCCGGACGCTCTCGGGTGGCGAGCAGCAGATGCTCGCGATCGGCCGGGCCCTCATGACGAACCCCCGGCTGCTCATCATGGACGAGCCGTCCGAGGGCCTCGCCCCCGCCGTGCTGCGGGTCATCCGCGACCGCCTGCAGGAGCTGCGCGCGCTCGGACTCTCCGTGCTCGTCGCCGAGCAGAACGTCGACCTCGCGCTCGCGCTGTCCGATCGGATCGCGATCCTCGGCGAGCACGGCGCCATCGTGTGGGAGGGGGCGTCGAGACGGCTCGTCGCCGACCCGGAGCCCATCCACACTCACCTCGGACTCTGACTTCATCTCCCCGACCGAAAGGAATCGCCTTGTCCACATTCGAGCGCCTCGAACCGGATCCCTCGAAGGCCGACCACCTGCCCTATGCGCCCGCGGTCCTCGTGCCCGCGGGCTCCGAGTACTTCTTCCTGTCGGGGGCGAGCCCGCTGCCGCTCTACCACGCGCACCCGCACGTGCCCGAGGAGTGCGTGCTCCCGGACGATGCCGCCGAGCAGACCCGGCGGATGATGCGCAACATCACCGATCAGCTCGCCTGGCTCGGCCTCGACTGGTCGAACGTCATCCACATCTACGAGTTCCTCACCGACATGCGCGACACGGACGCCGTGCACAAGCACATGTACGGGCATCTCGTCGACCTGCCGGACACGGACGAGAACTGGACGCCGTCCTCGACCCTCATCGGCGTCAACCGGCTGAGCGCGCCCGGCGCCCGCGTCGAGTTCGACATCATCGCCGCGCGGCCGCCGTCGGGACCGGTCGGGGCGCGCCCCCGGCCGAAGCCGGTCGCGGTGCCGGGCCACGGGCCGATCGCGTCGGTCTCGAGCGACGAGGAGCTGCTCTGGATGTCGGGCTCGACGGCCATCGACTTCTATCACCACCACCCCCACATCGAGGACGAGGAGGACGTGCCCTACCGCGCGAGCGGGCAGGTCGTGAAGATCTTCGACATGTTCGACCCCGTGCTCGACTTCATGGAGATCGGCTGGGCGGACGTCGTCAAGTTCTACGAGTGGGGCACCGATTCCCGTGACTTCGCCGCGTTCGACACGGAGATCGGTCAGCGGTTCGCGGGTCTCGCGACGCACCCGCCGCGCACGACCGTCGACATCGACGCGCTGAGCGGCCCGGCCGCCCGGCTCGAGCTCGAGATGATCGCGACGCGCGGCCCCAAGCCGGACGGTCCGGCCGGGGAGCACTCGCCGGTCATCGAGATCCTGCACCCGCAGCCGGAGAAGTCGTATCTGCTGCCGTACGCGCCCGCGATCCGGGTCGCCGACGCGCCGCTGCACTTCCTCTCCGGGGTGGGCCCCCTGCCGACGGAGTCGGACGGAGCGATCCCGGACGACATCGCACTGCAGACGAGGATGTCGATGGACAACCTCGACGTCCAGCTCGCGGCCCTCGGCCTCGGGTGGCGCAACGTCGTCAAGGTGATCCACCAGGTCATCGACATCCGCGAGGTCGAGCAGATCAGCACGGCGCTCGCCGAGCGCTACGGCACCTCGTGGACGCCCGCGGCGACGGTCACCGAGGTGGACGCCCTGCCGCGCGAGGGCGCACGCCTGCAGATGGACATCATCCTGGCGGGGTGAGGGCGCGGCCCTTCGACTCGCTCCGCTCGCTCAGGGACCGGCTAGGGCGTCGGCTCCGCTCGCTCAGGGAACGGCTGCCACCGCTCCCTGAGCGAGGCCGGAGGCCGAGTCGAAGGGTCGGCTCAGGCCGTCGGTGCCGCGACCGGCGCCCGGTTGAGGTTGCGGATCCGGTCGATGACCGTGTCCACGATCCGCACCTGGTTGATCGGCGACGTCGTCTTCGGGTCGAGCAGCGGCACGACCTGGAGGCCGGTGGTCAGCCACAGCAGCTCGTCGACGACGAGCGCGGTCGCGACCTCCTCGCGGATCTCGCCGCTCGTGCGCGCGAGGTCGAGGTGCTGCTCGAAGAAGCCCCGCCAGATGGCGTGCGAGTCCGCGTGCACCTTCATGAGGACCGGGTTGGAGGCGGCGCGGTCCCAGAACGCGACGGCGACGCGCGACTCGATCTGGCGCTCGCGGTCCAGCGGCAGCATCTCCATGCAGAGCGCGCGGATCGCGGCGAGTCCGGCCTTGTCACCGGTCGCGAGCGCCGCGCGCTCGTTGATCCGGTAGAACGTGCGCTGGTAGGCGGCGACGAGGAGCTCGTCCTTGTTCACGAAGTAGTGCTTGAGGCCGCCGTTCGCGAAACCCGCCTCAGCCGCGATCTCGCGCATCGTCGCCGCCGAGAATCCGCCCCGCGCGATGATCCGCCACGTCGCCTCGACGATCTCGACGCGACGCTGCTCATGGTCGACCTGCTTCGGCACGTGCTGCCCTCCGAATGCCAGCCTATAGTCTCCGTCAGGAGACGAACCGAGTGCGCTCGCCCATACGATAAACTCGTTGACCGCGCCCTCGTAGCTCAGTGGTAGAGCATCCCACTCGTAATGGGAAGGCCGTCAGTTCAATCCTGACCGAGGGCTCTGTTGAAAGTCTGGCCACTCGCGTTCTGCTTCCCGATCAATGGGACCCAGGAAGTGCGCGATACGCTCGAATGGATCACAAGGGAGTGATGCAGATGTCGGGTGAATACCGCCGATTCCTCTTTCCGCACGACGACGAGCGACTTGCGGGGATCCGCGACGTCGACCCGTACGAGTACCGCGAGCTCGCGAAGCTCGACCCCTTCACGGGCGGGCTGATCCGCAACTGGGCGCCGCTCTACCCGGCCGAGTTCAAGGGCATCACGAGCGATGGCCAGCTCATCCCCGGGCTCTTCCCGATCGACGTCCCGGTCGATCCCGAGGAGGTCGCCCCGACCGCCCAGATGGTCGAGGCGGCGAACGCGCTCCTCGCCGTCGTGGCGGCCCACGACCTGCCGCGACTGCGCCACGCGGTCGACGCGGTCGAATGGCAGTCCTGGTCAAACCCCGAGTTCATGATCCACGACACGGGTCTGCGCCTCGAGTTCCAGCCGGAGGCGGTGCGCGAGGCGGCGCTCGACCTCGTCGGCGCGAGCCTCGGCAGCGACGGCCTGCGCCAGGTCCGCACGCTCATGCGGATCAACGGCTTCCTCGGCGAGGTCAATGATCTGCAGAACGTCATGAACGAGTTCTCCTACCACTTCGCCCTCTACGGTGAGCCGTCCACGACCGAGCCGTGGGGCTGGCAGCTCTTCGGTCACCACCTGGCGATGAACTGCTTCGTATGGGGCGACCGCTTCAACCTGACGCCGACGTTCCTGGGCGCCGAGCCGAACGAGATCGACGACGGGCCGTTCAAGGGCGCGACGGCGTTCACGGGCCGCATCCGGCTCGCGCGCGAGCTCATCGCGAGCCTCACCGAGGCGGAGCGGGCCGCGGCGCGGACCTACGCGACGACCGACGCGCCGGAGATGTCCGACGGCCGCGTCGACCCGGGGGACGAGCGCCACCTCGGCGGCGCGTTCCAGGACAACCGCGTCGTGCCCTACGAGGGCGTGCGCGTCCGCGAGCTCTCCGAGGACTCGCAGGATCTCCTCCTCGCGCTCGTCGCCGAATCGCTGACGCACTGGCCGGAGGGTCCGGCGAAGGCCCGGCTGCGGCAGATCCGCGAGCACCTCGACGACACCTGGTTCGACTGGATCGGCGGCTTCGGCGCGGACGACGCGTTCTACTACCGGATCCAGAGCCCGGTCGCGTTCTTCGAGCTCGACCACCACTGCGGCGTCTTCCTGAGCAACCGCCACCCCGCGGTCTTCCACATCCACACGGTCGAGCGGACGCCGAACGGCAACGACTACGGCCGCGCCTGGCTTCGCCAGCGGTCGCGCGCATAGGGGGTGCCCCAACCGCCTAGGGTGGTTCGGGGGCCGAGAACGCGAGGAGCCGCGATGACGCAGCAGGAGTCCGTGAGGACGAGCTTCTGGCTCCTCATCGTGACGGTCATGATCGTGGCGTCGAACCTGCGCACGACGGTCCAGGGCGTCGGCTCGCTCATCGACCAGATCGGCGGCGACACCGGACTCACGCCGACGGCGCTCGGCCTGCTCGGCGCGCTGCCGCTGCTGATGTACGCGCTCGTGTCGCCGATCGCGCACTCGATCAGCCACCGGTTCGGCATGAACCGCACGGTCTTCGTCTCGCTCCTCGTCCTGCTCGCCGCGACGATCGTGCGCTCCATCGATGCCGGTCTCGCGCCGCTGTGGATCGGCACGATCCTCACGGGCGCCGCGATCGCGGTGGCGAACGTGCTCATGCCCGCGGTCATCAAGCACTGGTTCCCCGACCGGCTGCACGCCGTCATGCCCGTCTACACCGCGGTCCTCGCGGGCACCGGCGCGCTCGCCTCGGGCCTCGTCGTGCCGATCTCGCACATCACGTGGGGCGACGCCCAGGCCGGCTGGCGCTTCGCGCTGCTGACGACCGGCATCCTCATCGTCCCGGGCCTCATCATGTGGCTCATCGCGGTGCGCCGGGCGGGCTCCGAGCGCATCGCCGGGGAGGTCCCGGAGCCGCGTCGCAAGGGCATCTGGGGCGACCCGGTCGCCTGGCTCGTCGCGCTCTACATGGGCTTCCAGGGCGCGGCCTTCTACATGCTCGTCACCTGGCTCTCGCCGCTGTCGATCTCCTACGGCACGAGCGAGGTGCAGGCCGGCATCGAGGTCATGGTCATGCAGCTCTTCTCGCTCGGCGGCTCGCTCTCCGTGCCGTTCCTGCTGCGCGGCTGGGGTCGACGCTGGCTCCCGGCGCTCATCCCGATCCCGGGACTGCTCGGCCTCGTCGGGCTCATGATCTGGCCGCAGTCCGCATGGGTGTGGGGGCCGATCTTCGGCTACGCCTCCGGCGCGATGTTCGCCATCTCGATGTGGCTGATGGCGGACCGGGCGAGGAACCGCTCCGACGCGACCTCGCTCTCGGGCATGGCGCAGTCGGCGGGCTACCTCATCTGCGGACTCGGGCCGATCGCGTTCGCCGCCCTGCACACGCTGACCGAGGGCTGGGTGCTCTCGCTCTGCCTCGCCGCGGTGTGCATGATCGGCCTGCTCGTCGTCGGCTTCCTGCTGCGCGACCACCGGTACGCGTTCGACCGGCGGGCGGAACGCGAGCGGGCGGGCTCCTGAGGGAGACCGTTCGGTGGCATACTGTCAGGTTTCCTGGCATTCTTGACGCATGCCGCGACGAAGCGAAGTGACCTTCCTCTACCTGCTCAAGCGGGCAGAGCTCGCGGCGAAGAAGCGGCTCGAGGAGGTGCTCGAGCGCTACGACATCACGGCCGTGCAGTACGCGGCGCTCACGTCGCTCGAGCGGCACCCGGGTCTGACCGCGGCAGCACTGGCTCGCCACTCGTTCGTCACCGCGCAGACGACCGCGCAACTGGTTCGCGGACTCGAGAGCCTCGGACTCATCGTGCGCGAGCGCGACCCCAACTCGAAGCGTCAGGTGCTGCTCGCCCTCTCGCCGGCCGGTCGTGATCTGCTCGACGAGATCCGCGGTCCGGTCCGGGAGATCGAGCAGCGCATGACGGCGAGCGTCGACGCGGGGCAGCTCGAGCAGTTGCGCGTCGTGCTCGAATCGATTCGTGTCGCCGTCGAGCCGTGACGGCGCGCATCGCAGGCTGACCGGCGAGGCAGACGCTCACGCGTAGCGTTCGCGCAGCGCCGCCTTGCGCACCTTGCCGCTCGCCGTCCGGGGGAACTCCTCGACGACGGACATTCGCCTCGGGATCTTGTAGCCGGCGAGGCGCTCGCGCAGCGTCGCGACGAGCTCCTCGGTGGTGAGCTCGCGTCCGGGCGCGAGTGTCACGACCGCATAGGGGACCTCGCCCCAGCGCGCATCGGGCACGCCGATGACGGCGACACCGGTCACCCCGTCGATCGCCGCGATCGCATGCTCGACCTCCGCCGGGTAGATGTTCTCCCCGCCGGAGATGATCATGTCCTTGAGCCGGTCGGCGATGGTGAGGAATCCGTCCTCGTCGGACATGCCGACATCGCCCGTTCGCAGCCAGCCGTCGTCCGTGAACGCCTCCCTCGTCGCCTCGTCACGGCCCCAGTAGCCCAGGAAGACGTTCGGGCCGCTCACCTCGATCTCGCCCCGTTCGCCCGCCGTCGCGACAAGGTCGCCGTCCGTCCCGCGGATGCGGTAGTCGCTGAAGAAATGCGCCAGGCCCGCGGCTCCGGGATGGTCGCCTGCGTGCCAGGCGGGCATGGCCACGACACCGGGTGAGGTCTCGGTCATGCCGTAGCCGCCCGAGAACGCGAGTCCCCGCTCCGCGTAGGCGTCGACGACCTTCTGCGGTACGGGTGAGCCGCCGCAGGTCATCGACTCGAGGCTGGAGATGTCGGTCGCCGGCCACGCCGGGTCCTCCATCATGAGCTGGTAGGTCGTCGGGACGCCGCTGATCGCCGTCGCCCCCAGCCGTTCGATCGCGGCGAGCGACTCGCCAGGCACGAAGCGCTCCTGCAGCAGGACCGTCGCGCCCTTCAGGAATGCCGGCAGCAGCCCCATCCCGAGCGAGGCGACGTGAAACAGCGGCGAGATGAGGAGCTGGCGGGTGCGGCTCGTGACGTCGTAGTCGACGATCGCGTTGATCGCATTCCACGTCAGATTTCCGTGGCTGAGGATCGCGCCCTTCGGGCGGCCTGTGGTGCCCGAGGTGTACAGGATCATCGCGGCCTCGTCGAGGCCCGTGCGCGCCGACGCATCGAGCGGCGGCGCCCCGGCGATGAGGGTCTCGTAATCGGCTGCTCCCGGATGCGGACCCGGGTCCGGGTCTGCGATCACGATCCGTGCGCAGCCGGCGCCCGCGGCGGCCCCGCAGGCCTGCACTTCGAGGCTCGCGTCGCTGACGAGCAGGGTCGCGCCGGAGTCGGCGAGCTGGAACTCGAGCTCCGGGATCGAGAGGCGGGTGTTGAGCGGCAGAAAGATCGCGCCGAGCCGTGCGGTGGCGAACATCGTCTCGACGAACGAGGGGTGATTGTTGCCGAGATAGGCGACGCGCTCGCCCGGCTCGACACCGCGCTCGCGGAGTGCCGACGCGAGCCGGTCGATCCGATCGGCGAGCTCCTCGTAGGTGATCTCCCGGTCGCGATACACGATCGCGGTCCGACCGCGGGACTTCACCGCGCGCCGGCGGATCCAGCCCCCGATGCCGTCCGGCCCCATGCGCTCGCGAATCAGGCGTAGACGCGCGAGATCGACTCGACGACGACCGCGGGACGCTCCTGGCCCTCGATCTCGATCACGCCGTCGACGTGCAGCTGGTAGCCGCCCTTGACCTCCGCAACGGTCTTCAGCGTGGCGCGGAGGCGGACGTTCGCCCCGGCCGGCACCGGCGAGGTGAAGCGCACTCGGTCGAGGCCGTAGTTGACGAGCGTCGAGGCATCCGCGACCTCGAGGAGCTCGGACCACATCGGGATGAAGAGCGACAGTGTCAGGAAGCCGTGCGCGATGGTCCCGCCGAAGGGGCCGTCTTTCGCGCGCTCGGGATCGACGTGGATGTACTGGTGGTCTCCCGCCGCATCCGCGAATGTATTGATTCGCTCCTGGGACACGTTGATCCAGGAGGAGGCGCCGAGGTCGGCGCCCTCGAGCGAGGGGAGGTCGGCGATGGTCGTGGTGGTGATGGCCATGGTGGTCCCTTTCAGAGTCCGAGCAGGCGGATGGCGTTGTCTTTCAGGATCTTGGGGCGGACCTCGTCCTTGAGGTCGAGGGCGGCGAAATCGCCGAGCCAGCGCTCCGGCGTCAGCACCGGGAAGTCGCTGCCGAAGAGCACCTTGCCCTGCAGATAGGAGTTCGCGGCGCGCACGAGTTGCGCGGGGAAGTACTTCGGACTCCACCCCGAGAGATCGATCCAGGCGTTCGCCTTGTGCGTCGCGACGGAGATCTGCTCATCCACCCAGGGCACGCTCGGATGGGCGAGGACGAGCTGCAAGCCGGGGTGGTCGGCGAGCACGTCGTCGAGCAGCATCGGGTTGGAGTAGCGCGTCTTGAAACCGTAGCCCCCCGGTGTCCCGGCGCCAACGCCGGTCTGACCGGTGTGGACGATGACGGGGACGCCGAGGCGTTCGAGCGCTGACCACAGCGGGGCGATCGCGTCGTCGAGCGGGTCGAAGCCCTGCACGGTCGGGTGCAGCTTGAACCCCTGGGCGCCGTGCTCGGTGACGAGCGACGCGGCGTAGTCGATCGCCCGTGCGCCCTGGAGCGGGTCGATCGAGGCGAACGGGATGAGCACGTCGGCGTGGTCGGCGGCCTGCTCGATGATCTCGATGCTCGAGATGGGCGGGTGGCCGAGCGCGGTCTCGGAGTCGACGGTGAAGACGACCGCCGCCATGCGGCGCTCGCGGTAGTACGCGGCGACTCCGGCGAGGTCGGGGTTCGGACCGTCCTGACGGAAGTACTTGGCGAGCGCGGCGACGAGCTCGTCCGGCAGCGAGCGGTGCCCGTCGGCCCCGATCTCGATGTGGACGTGGGTGTCGATCGCCGTCACGGCGTCGAGGTCGATCTCCGGACGATACATGTGGGTCCGTCCCGATCAAACCGCGGCGGGCGCGGCGCGATCGAGCTCGGGCGGCAGCGGCGGCCACGGCGCTTCCCCGACCGACTGCAGTCGGGTCTGGAGCCGGCCGCCGAGATCGGTCTCGATGTCGTCGGCGCTCCAGCCGCCGTCGTGGTACCAGGACTCGAGCACCTCGGGGTGCGACCAGAGCTGGATCCGATCGCCGCCGACGCCGATCGCCTGGCCGGTGACGCCCTGGGCCTCGTCGGAGGCGAGCCAGACGATGAGCCCGGCGACGTCCTCGGGTGTGCCGAAGCCGAGTCCGTGGCGGAAGAACGCCGGCATCGCGTCGCCGCGCTCGGTCGCCTCGACGGCCGCGGCGAAGTAGGGGATCGTCTTCGTCATCGCGGTCGCGGCGACGGGGATGACAGCGTTCGCGGTCACGCCCGCCTTCTTCATCTCGATCGCCCAGGTCCGGATCATGCCGACGATGCCGGCCTTCGCGGCGGCGTAGTTCGTCTGGCCGAAGTTGCCGCGCTGGCCCGTCGGGGAGCCGATCGCGATGATGCGCCCAGGCACCTCGTGCTCCTTGAAGTAGCCGAACGCCGCGCGCGCCATGGTGAAGGTGCCGCGCAGGTGGACGTCGATGACGGCGTCGAAGTCCTCGTCGGTCATCTTCAGCAGCGACTTGTCACGGAGGATGCCCGCGTTCGTCACGACGATGTCGAGGCGGCCGAACTCGCCCACCGCGGCATCGACGAGCTGCTGCGCGACCGCACTCGTGCCGACGGGTGCGACGATCGCGCTCGCGCGCCCTCCGGCGGCCTGGATCTCGGCCACGACGGCAGCCGCCGCCGAGTCCGACACATCGTTGACGATGACTGCTCCGCCCGCGGCGGCGAGCGCCTTGGCATAGGCGGCGCCGAGCCCGGCACCCGAGCCGGTGACGATGGCGACCTTCTGGCCGAGGGAGATGGACATGGGCAACGCTCCTTCGCGGTGACGTCGGGAGATTATCAGGTTTACTGGCTATTCGACCGATCGGGAGCGCACGATCTTTGCGAGCAGCCCGGTGAGCGTGGTGACTTCGGCGGGGGTCAGCGCGGCGAGCTGCCGGTCCCGGCTCCCCGCGACCGCCCGGCTGGCGCGGGCGTGCAGCGACTGACCCGCCTCGGTGATGACGATCGCGTTCACCCGGCGATCGCCCGGGTCCGCCTCGCGCCGAACGAGGCCGCGGCGCTCGAGCCCATCGACGAGCGCGACAACCTGGCTGGGGTCGAGGCGCAGGAACGCGGCGAGCTCGCGCTGAGTCGGTCGCGATGCGGCGGCGGCAGCCGCGAGCACCGCGAAGGAGCGCACGCGCAGCCCGAACTCGGCAAGCGCCTCGTTCGTCGCAGCGATCGAGTCGGCGTTCGCGCGGGCGAGCAGCAGTCCCGGCTCGCTGGCGAACGCGGTCTCCTCCAGCCCTCCGGTATCCAACTGCAGCTGCGCCATGACGCCCAAGGCTAAGACGATTCATGGAGAATCTCAACTATTGAGGATCAGCATGATTCTCACGAGGCGACTGCAGCGCCGATCCGCGCGCCGCGAATCAACGTATGACAATATGGGCGTCGAGGTGCGCAAATGATGTCATACGATTCGCCGACGGTGCCGGCGTCGCTACCCCGGCGCCGAGAGGGCTCGACGACGAGCCTGCTGATGTACCTGTTCGGCGACTACTGGCTCGAGCGCAGCCAGGCCTTCCCGTCGGCCGCGCTCGTGGCGCTCCTCGCCGACTTCGAGGTCAACGAGGCCGCGGCGCGGGCGGCGCTGAGCCGGATGGTCAAGCACGGGCTGCTCGAGTCCTCGCGCGCGGGACGCAACACCTCGTATCGGCTGACGCCGCGAACCGTCGGGGTGCTGCGCTCCGGGCTCGCGCGGATGGGGGAGTTCGGGCGCGAGGACCGTCCGTGGGACGGCATCTGGAGTGTCGTCGTGTTCGCCGCGCCCGAGGGCAATCGCGTGCTGCGGGAGGCCATCCGGGCCCGCATGCGCTGGCTCGGGTATGCGTCGCTCGAGGATGCCGTCTGGGTCTCGCCCCGCGCGAGGCCGGGCGTCGCGGTCGAGGAGCTTCAGCGCCTCGGCGTGCGGGGCGTGACCGCGCTGACGGCGACCGTGCCGGCTCTGGGAGCCGGCACCCGGCGGCCCCAGGAGGCCTGGGACCTCGAATCGCTGTCTGCGGCATACCTCGCGTTCATCGACGACACCGAGCAGCTCGCCCGGGAACTCGACGCGGCCGTCATCACCCCGGCGCAGGCCCTCGTCCTGCGGACGCGATTCGCGGACTCGTGGATCGAGCTCGCGAGCTCGGACCCGGACCTCCCGCGCGAGCTCCTGCCAGCCGACTGGCCGCGGACGCGCGCGCGCGCAGCGTTCGTCGGCGCGCACGAGACCCTTGGGGCCCTCGCGATCGGGCGCGTCACCGCGGTGCTTGCCGAGTACGACCCCGAACTCGCCGATCTCGTGGTGCACCGCAGCTTCGTCGCCTGAGTCCTCGCCGAGCGGTGGTTGACGTATGTGACATGAACTCCACATACTTGTCGACACAATGTCATGCATCTCGCCAGATGCCGCGAGCGGCAGGCGAGATCGTGCCGCACCATTCGACGAAGAATGAATAGAGGTCCAGCAATGAAGCGTTCCATCCTGGGCGCGGCCGCGGTCGTCGCGGCGATCGCCCTCGTCGGCTGCACCGATTCCGGTGCGCCCGCTCCCGCGCCGTCCCCGACCGATGACGTTCCCACACCTACCGAGACCTACGACATCAAGGTCGCAGCCCTCCCGATCGCGGAGACCGGCGCCATCTGGGCGGCACTCGACGCCGGGATCTTCGCGGAGCACGGCATCAACCTCGAGATCCTGCCCGCGCAGGGTGGCGCACAGGCCATCCCCGGCCTCGTCTCCGGCGAGGTCGACTTCGCGATCGGCCAGCCGTTCGGTCCGTTCCGCGCCGCGCTCGCCGGTGAGCAGGTCCGCCTGCTCACGAACTACGCGAACAGTCTCACGACCCTGCCCGACGTCAACAGCGTCGTCGCGAGCGCCGCGAGCGGCGTGACGAGCTGGAAGGACCTCTCGGGCAAGAAGGTCTCCGTCAACAGCCCGAACGCCGCGGGAGACCTGACGATCCGCGCCGCGGTCGCGAACGACGGAGGCGACCCGAACTCGATCGAGTTCGTCGTCGTCGGCTTCCCGGACGCGCCCGGACAGATCGAAGCCGGCACGATCGATGCCGCGTGGGTCCCCGACCCGTTCCGGGGCATGATCCTCGCGGCGGGCGGCACCGACCTCGGTGGTCCCTACCAGGCGACCATCCCGGGTCTCACGGTGCTGACCAACTTCACGCTGCAGAGCCTCATCGACAGCGAGCCGGGCAAGGTCGCGGCGTGGACCGCCGCGCTCACCGAGGCGCTCGACTACGCGGCGACGCACGAGCCGGAGGTGCGGGCGGCGATCGCCAAGTACCTCGACATCCCCCAGGCAGCCGCCGACGGGATCGTCCTGCCGACGTTCACGGCGGACCTCGGGACCGCCCATCTCGAGCAGCTCATCGACCTCGCGCTCGAGTACGGGTACTTCGACACGGCGCCCGATCTGGCGACGCTCATCGCGCGATAGCGCCCGACGCGGTGGTCCGGGGTCACGCGGCCCCGGACCGCCGTCGTGGGTGCGGTCATACCATGCAGGCGGAGAGGACGAGCATGACCAGGAGGCGACTGGCGCTGCGCGGCGCGCTGCTCGGCGTCGTCGGGATCCTGGGCTTCCTCGCGCTCTGGCAGCTCGCGGCCGCGGTCGGCTGGGTCAACGCGAAGTACGTCCCTCCGCCCACCGCGGTCTTCGCGACACTCGGCGAGGATGCGCTCGACCTCGCGTTCTGGCGTGCCGTCGGCGATACCCTCATCACCTGGGCGATCGGTCTCGCCATCTCGATCGTGCTCGCGGTCGTCCTCGGCACCGTCATCGGCCTCGTGCCGTTCCTGCGGCGGTACACGCGCTCGACGGTCGAGTTCCTGCGGCCCATCCCCTCCGTCGCGATCATCCCGATCGCGATCATGTCCTTCGGCCCGAATCGCGACGCGTCGCTCGTCATCGTGGTGTTCGCGACGTTCTGGCAGGTCTTCATCCAGGTCCTCTACGGCGTCGCGGACGTCGACACCGTCGCACGCGACACGCAGCGCAGCTTCGGGCTCGGACCGCTGTCGCGCTTCGCCCACCTCGTCTTCCCGACGTCACTGCCCTACCTCATGACCGGCATCCGACTCGGCGCGACCGTCGCGCTCATCCTGACCGTCACGGGAGAGCTCATCATCGGCGTCCCTGGGATCGGCCGCCTCCTCACGCAGCGCGCGACCGCGGGCGACTACGCCGGGGTCTACGCGATGGTCGTCGCCGCCGGCATCCTGGCGCTGCTCATCAATCTGATCGTCCGCGCGACCGAGCGCCGCGCGCTCTCCTGGCATGAGTCGGTTCGCGGCGAGGTCGTCCTATGAGCGTGTCGGAGACTCGGCGCATCGTGCTCCCGAAGCCCAGGTCGCGGGTGCCGCGCTGGATCACGGGGACCCTGGAGGTCCTCGCGCTCCCGATCATCATCCTTGCGGCGTGGTCGGTCTCGGCGATCGTCTCGCCGAACAACCGGTTCCCTTCCCTGTGGGCGATCGGCGAGGCGTTCGGCCAGACCTGGTTCGGCAGCGCCCTGACGGTCGACGTGCTGCCGAGCGTGGGGCGGCTGCTCACCGGCATCGTCATCGCGGTCGTCGCGGGCATCGCGGTCGGACTCCTGGTCGGCTCGAACCGGTGGCTGCGCAGCCTCGTCGAGCCCGTCTTCGAGTTCTTCCGCGCGATCCCGCCGCCCATGCTCGTCCCACTGCTCGCGCTCGCCCTGGGCATCGGCGACCAGGCGAAGGTGCTCGTCATCGTCGCGGGGGCCGTCTGGCCCGTCCTGCTCAACACCGTCGAGGGCGTCCGCGCGGTCGACTCGGTGCAGCGCGAGACGGCGAGGTCGTACCAGCTCTCGACGCCCCGCCGGGTCGTCTCGATCGTGCTGCCGAGCGCAGCGCCGCAGATCATGGCCGGCGTGCGCCAGTGCATCTCGATCGCGCTGATCCTCATGGTCATCTCGGAGATGTCGGCGTCCTCGTCGGGCATCGGATATCAGATCCTCGTGTTCCAGACGAACTACCAGTACCCGCAGATGTGGAGCGGGGTCATCCTGCTCGGCCTCATCGGCATTCTGCTCGCGCTCGCCTTCCAACTCGCCGAGCGGTACGTGCTCGGCTGGTACCACGGACTGAAAGGGGCCGAACGTGCCTGAGATCCTCGACGCCGGAACGGGACAGCTGCTCGCGGTCGAGCACCTCAGCAAGGCCTACGGCGACTTCGTCGCGCTGCAGGACATCTCCTTCTCGGCGCGGCAGGGCGAGCTCGTGTGCATCGTCGGCCCGTCCGGCTGCGGCAAGACGACGCTGCTGAAGTGCATCGCGGGTCTGCTCGAGCCGAGCGGAGGCGCCGTGCGCCTGGACGGCGTGCCGGTCACCGCACCGCCGAAGCGGATGGCGGTCGTCTTCCAGGAGTACGGGCGCAGCCTCATGCCGTGGATGACGGTCCGTCGCAACGTCGCGCTGCCGCTGCTCAAGTCGGTGCCGAGGGCGGGGCGGCGCGAGCGCGTCGCGGAGGCGCTCGAGGCCGTCGGGCTCGCCGACGCGGGGGACAAGTACCCGTGGCAGCTGTCGGGAGGCATGCAGCAGCGCGTGGCGATCGCCAGGGCCGTCGCCTACAACCCCGAGGTGCTCATCATGGACGAGCCGTTCGCGGCGGTCGACGCGCAGACCCGCGCGGACCTCGAGGACCTCGTGCGCGGGATCTGGGAGCGGTTCGGGGTCACGATCCTCTTCGTCACGCACGACATCGACGAGTCGGTCTACCTGGGCGAGCGCGTGATCGTGCTCTCGATGTCGCCGACGATCGTCCAGGAGGACCTCGTCGTCGACCTGCCCGTCGAACGCGATCAGATCGTGACGCGTGCGCTGCCCAGGTTCACGGAGCTGCGCACCCACGTCTACGAGCAGATCCAGCGCGCCAAGCGCGGCGCGCTGCGCTGAGCCACGAGCGAAGGACGAGGAGACGAGGATGGCGTTCCCCAGGCCGGTCGCCGACGCGATCGCGCGGCTCGCCCAGCGCGGACCGGGGCCGAGGCCCGGCGAGGGGCTGCGGTTCCTCGATCTCCCGGTGACGACCGAGGGCGTCATCATCCCGACGCGGCACGGCGAGGTGGCCGCAACGGTGATCTCGCCGGAGGGCGGGGCCGCGGGCAGGCCGGTCTACGTCAACTTCCACGGGGGCGGCTTCGTCCTGCGCCACCCGGAGCAGGACGACGGCCTGTGCCGCTATCTCGCCGTCCACGCGGGGGTCGTCGTCGTCAACGTCGACTACGACGTCGCGCCGCAGCTGCGCTTCCCCGGCCCCGTCGAGCAGGCGTACGACGCCGTCGTCTGGGCGGCATCGGGTGAACGGTCGTGGGACGGGGCCCGGCTCGCCGTCGGCGGGTCGAGCGCGGGCGGGGCACTCGCGGCGGGGGCCGCCCGCCTCGCGCTCGAGCTCGGCGCGC
>Ga0182745_1001514_pt1 | contig 22214 bp, 20 predicted proteins | sample eDN3rd30CKraftBY_FD_128523 | JGI IMG/M metagenome (GOLD analysis project Ga0182745, IMG submission 128523) | Enriched backyard soil microbial communities from Emeryville, California, USA - eDNA 3rd pass 30_C Kraft BY (version 2) (version 2) | ecosystem: Environmental > Terrestrial > Soil >...
AGGTCGAGTTTCCAAAGAACGGCCTCTTGCGAGGCAGTTTCATGCTATCCGCAATTGGCTGATCCATCGAGACCACACGCCTTCATCCCACCCCTAAAGGGTGTGGGCTTTCGGCTAAGTTTCTGTGTAACGCATTGACTGACTCGAAGCCTGGCTCAACGTTCGCGACCTTGTGAGGCGCCGCGGCACAATGTGGGATGGCTTGGAGCGTTCACCTCCCTCCGCGCGACGCTCAACTTATGCGTTAATCGCGAACGGCGTCGTGACGAACGTGGATTTCCCCCGGGAAAGTCGCCGATCATTCTCCTTGTGTTAACCTTGGAAATCGAGGGGGTTGAGGGATTCTTACTCTCTTCCCCTTTCTCTTACGAGGTACCCAAGAGATGAGGCTTCGCGATAGGTCAGAGGCCCGAGTGCGGCGAATTGCAACGATTGCATTACTTTTGACGATCTTGCCGGCGTGTCACGCCACGGCCGGGCACCGTTGGTCTCGGCAGGTCGCCCCCGCTCCCCAGTCGGTGGAAGTGGAGGGTTCGAGGCGCACGGTCCAGCGTCCCCTATTCCTCAATCGCCTCCCGACCCGCACGTTCTATCTGAACGGCTACGCGGGAGCGACTTACCCTCCGGTCGGCCAGGGGCGAAACCTGGACCCAACCGACCTGGGTACCACTCGTGAAGTTCGCCGACCCGCGTTTTCGAATTGGTTCCGAGGCCGTTAACGCGAAGTCGCCTTGGATTACCACCTGGCCCGGTGGGGTCAGGCCGGTTCAATGCGCGGAGAGTCGCTATTCGAGCTGCGGGAATTGGCGAACGGCTCGCGTTCCGCCAGGAACCAGGGTCGAAAGGGACAGAAATAGACCGAGACTTTGAGTTGCATTTGGACTCAACGTCTCCACGTCGATTATAATAAGCACCGGTCGATGTAAGGAGACCATGACTTCCGACGAGGGGGGTCGAAGCAGGCGGGGGGAGCGCCGCAACATGCCGACGTCGTGAAAGGACGGTCGATTCGATGAGTTCGGGTGAGTTGCGGATTGGGATCATTGGAGCGGGACAGATCGTACGGAAACGCCACCTTCCCGGCTTCAGCGCCCTCCCAGGAGTCCGCGTGGTGGGTGTTTGCAACCAACGTCGCGAGTCGGCCGGACGCGTCGCGCGCGAGTTTGGTATCCCCAAGGTCTTCGGCACCTGGGAACACATGGTCGACGATGATGGAATTGACGCCATTCTCATCGGCGCCTGGCCCTATCTCCATTGTCCGGTGACACTGGCGGCTCTCGACGCAGGCAAGCATGTGCTCACCCAGGCACGAATGGCTATGAATGCGCGTGAGGCGCAGCGGATGCTCGACCATTCCCTGGGACTGCCCCACCTCAAAGCCATGGTCGTGCCCAGCCCCCACGGGCTCACCGGGGATACCTTCATGCGCTCTTTGATCGAGGGGGGCTACCTCGGCACCTTGCGCGAGGTTCATGTCCGCGGACTTTCCAATGAGTTGGCCAACCCGGAGACGCCGCTCGGCTGGCGGCAAATGACGAAATACTCAGGATTTAACATGTTGAATCTTGGGATTCTTTATGAGACCGTGCTGCGCTGGGTGGCCCCCGCCAACCGGGTCTCCGCGTTCGCCTGGAAGCATATCGCCAAGCGGATAGATCCCGAGACTGGGAAGATGTCGAAAACCGGGACACCCGACAGCGTCCAGGTGATGACAACGCACCTAGACGGCTCCGCGGGGATCTATCGGCTGAGTGGGGTTGTCCAACACGATATTGGCATCAGTATCGGCCTCTACGGCAGCGAAGGCACGCTCATCTATGACCTGACACACGACGTGATTCGAGGTGCCAAGCGAGGAGAACCGGTACTCGAACCACTCAAAATCCCCGCCAAGATGAAAGGGGGGTGGCAGGTCGAGGCCGACTTTATCGCCGCCATTCGCGAGGGGAAGCCGATCACGCGGACCGACTTCGCGACGGGGGTCCTTTACATGCAATTCACCGAGGCCGTTGCCCGCAGCTCAAGGCATCAAGCGCCCGTCTTACTCCCTTTGAAGGAGTTCTCCAACCCGAGTCTTTGACGAGCCCTTGGTGGCTTCCCGCAACTCCCAGCGAGATCCTTTCCGGGGTGGCTCAATTCGAGAAGGTGGGTCTTCGGCGGAGTACCATCGCTCAACCCATCCCTGGAACCGCGCGGGGGTATGATCCAGACCTTGTTCGAGAAGCCAGGTCGCATACTCGCGGATCGGCTCGTGGAGCCGCTCGGGGCCAAAGAGCGGAACATGACCATAGTAGATCGAGAAAGACTTGAGCGCGCGTTGTGGTGGGACCTGCTCGCGCATCAACAAGTAGATCGCGCTGGCGAGACCGGTCCGGTCCGAACCGGATTTACAGTGGATCAGGATTGGATAGCGGCAACTCTGGAAAATCTCGATCAAGGTCAGAAGCTCGTGCCGCCTGGGCCGGCGCGTGGCACTCATCGGGAAGTCGTAAAAATCGATTCCCCGCTGTTCCGTCAATTCGACCTCGCGAGCGTAGAAGTCGTCGCGTAACGAGCCCCCTCGTAGGTTCAGAATCGAGGCGAGGTTGAGGTCGTCGACGAGCTCGGGAAGATTCGCCTCAGGCTGGGCCGACCGGTATGCCGTATCGGGGCTCACCGTCCCAAGGTTTCTCCGAAACAAGGGATTGCGGAAGGTAAAAACCGTTCCAAGGCCAATCGCGACCAGCACGACGAGTACGCGAATTCGGCGCCGACGCCTGCGTCTCGACCGAAGGATCTGGAGATCGTCGCTCGGCGTCGGAGGAGGGGGTTCCACTGGCGAGCCGACCGTTGGGAGCGTGGGGTTGAGCCGTGCTTGAGCTCCACCGGTCATCGGAGTCACCTCGGAGTCGAACGGAAAAAGGAGGCGGAATGCAACCTCAAAGCGTAGGGAAGCAACGCAACGGACTCTATCGGTAAGGGGGATTCGGTCAACCCCAACTCCCCGCTCACTCACTGGTGGAAGGGCCCGATCCGCACTCCCTTTTCGCGTCAGGCCTCGACACCGTATTCTTTCAGAAAGGCTCGAAGGGACTCGAGGCTCTGAAATTGAACGGCGTTCAGACCAAGTGCCAACGCAGGCTCAACATTGAGGGACCGGTCATCGATGAAGATCGCCGCGTCGGGCTCACAGCACGCGATTCCCAGGGCATTGTCATAAATCCCTTCGTCGGGTTTCGCCTGGCCGAGATAGCAGGACGTGAGGAACCCGCGAAAAATCTCATCGAGCGCGAAGGTACGAACTCGGTGCTCGTGGAGCTCTCTCGACTCATTATTCAAGGTGTACAAGCGACAGGTCTGTTTCTTGGCCAACAGGCGAATCCAGTCCAAAGTCTCGCCGAGCGGTTTCGACTGGGCGTACATGAATTCCGTGAACGCTTGCGCGGTGAACGCTCTGGGTTGGTAGAAAACCGCCTTTCGTAGGTATCCCTCCAGGCTCAGGCGCCCGGTCTCGAATGCGGTCTTGAGCATCTCATGTCGGGTTTGAAACTCGGCGAACTCGAGTCCAAACGTTTCCGCGGCCTTTCTGCGAGCCGAGGTATCCCACCCATTCGTGAGCAGGACGCCTCCCAGGTCAAAGAACAAGGTTGGAACCCGTGCCATAAGAGGGTGCTCCCGTACGATGTGACATGCCTGCCCCGCACGCCCGCGACAAGCGATTCCACGTCACGCTACCAGATCTCGGAATGCAATACCCTGGTCAAGCATCCTCGTCGTCAAGGTAACTCTCGGATTCGAGTTGGTTGATGTAGGCGATGACCTCATCAACCGTTGGGACGGGAACCCCCACCGCTCGGCCCGCGGCATCGAGCTCCGCGAGCAACTTGAGGTCTTCGAGCAACTCGGGATCATCGAGCAACAGCCGCCCCTTGGAGCTCGAAGGCCGATCCTGGAGCAACTTGAGTATACCCAGGCGTTCGATCAAGGTGAGGGTTCGTTCGGGCACCGACCCTCGGAGCGACTCCACCCCTGAGCCGACCACGTCTTGAGGGTCGATCCCCTTCCCAACATCGTGCAACAAGGCGGCCAGGAGAAACTCCTCGTCGTAGGGTCGCGCCTGTCGAGCGAGTTCGAAGACCTGAAGGCTGTGATAGAGTGCATCCCCCTCGGGATGCGTTCTCGGATTCTGCTTGACCGACTCTAGTGGGGCGAGCCGAAGTCGATAGATCGAGAATCGGTCGAGGTGGTCCGCGATGGCCTGGAGCCTCGGTTCCTCCTCCGAATCATCGAGCTCGGTACCTGGATCATCCCGGCCCATTCGAGAACGCGCCAGCAGAGTCACTTGCTCGCGTACCTCTGAATCAGAAGGGAGGTCGCCGGGCCGGACCCGATGCCCCAGGACCGCCGCGGCCTTGCGTTTGGCTGCGTAATATTCGCTCGTGGATAGCTCCTTGATCCTTGAAGGTTGATCTTCGGAGGTTTCCACCAAGGTATCGAAGAGTCGGCGAGCCGCCTCCAGGGCAATCTGGGCACGCACCCGCTCATTCGTCCGGGCCGTCTTGTAGAGCTTCCGAAATCGATCATGCATGGAATTGGCCTCGATCCTCTAAGCGGGCAGTGGCAAGTCCGGCTGGTCGCGGCATTGGCCATGTGACGGCGTAACCTGGTCGTGCAATTTCCAGTTCGACCCACTCGAGCTGCCCACGAGCCGCGTTCTTGTATTGATATTGATAGGGACTCCCGCGACGGATGAAATTCAGCCGGGCCTTGGGTTACGCGACTCCCTCCGTGGGAGGCGTGCCTGGGATGGGACCTGGAGGAGACTCTTCCGGGAGTTCACGTTTGCGTGTCACGAACACCTGCCCGAACGTCTTCATGTTTGGATTCGCTTCAAAGAGGGTGACCTCAAAGCCCGCCGCTCGAAGCAAGTCGGGAAGATCCGCGCCGAACTCCGTGAAGACAGGGTAACCGATATCACCGCCGGGATGGCGGATCACTGGCTGGACTAGGGGGATCATTACCCCATCCTCGCCTAGGCGAGCCCGAGGGTAGGTCGAATGGACGTCGGGACGCAACGGAACCGTGAAAAGATGATAGCCTCCAGGAACGAGTACGCGATGGATCTCCGAAAGGCCCACGGAGAGGTCGGGGAGATGTTCGAGCGTTTCGGAGGTCAAGACCAGGTCAAACGAGGCGTCGTTGTAGGTCAAGTTCATGAGGTTTTCGCAACGGGTTCCATTCCGCGCGTGTCCCGGCTCGACCCCTTCGAGGAACTCTGAGTAGACCAGCCTGGGATGCTCGAAAAGCATCGTGTGCAAGCCATCGATTCGATTGATCTCGGCGATCCGCAAGGTCCGGATATCCTCCTGGGCCACCCAATCCCGGATCGATCCACGGTGCTGATCCCCACTGAACCCGGAGGGAAAGGTCTGCAATAAGGCCCGAGCGAGTTGTCGGGCACGGAGCTTGGCTCCACAGCGGGCACATTCGCACGACTCTCGCTGAGCCACCAGGTCGACCAGGTCGGGAGGAAGGCCCCACATCTCGACCAAGCGAGGGGGAATGACGTCACGCCGAAGGAGGATTGGGGCTACTCGTCCACAAACCGAGCAGTGCTCCACCCGCCCTCGAACCAGGGCATCCAGGTAAACCTGGGCCGCCACGGTCGCGTGGTAAGACCGGTTCCACAAGGGGACGATCCGAGGTTTTAACCAGTCGGGAATCTTTGACGGCTTCAGCAGTGTGCCCTCCCTTTGATGTTGATGCGTGTACCGCGCGTCTGGTCGCCTTGACCCCTCTTGGGACCTCAGATAACATGATCCCATAGCAGGCCGTTGTTTCAAGCGACGTGCTCAGGTCAAACAATCAACGAACCCAGGACGGCGGCGATGGCCTATAGCACTACGGTCGCTCGACACAAGACGCGAGTGGTCAACATCGGAGGTCACCTCGTGGGAGGGGACTCCCCGATTTCCGTTCAGTCGATGACCACCACCAACACGTTCGATGCCGACGAGACGATCGCTCAGATCCATCGGCTGGAAGAAGCGGGTTGCGAAGTCATTCGAGTGACGGTCCCCAAAAAAGAAGATGTTGAAGCGTGCAAGCACATCCGATCGAAAATTCGGATCCCCTTGATCGCCGACATTCATTACGACTATCGCATGGCGCTGGCTTGCCTTGACGCCCAGACCGCCGACGGCCGCCCCGCGGTCGATAAGATCCGGATCAATCCCGGCAATATTGGCGGGACGGAACGCTTCAAGGAGGTCATCCGCAAGGCTCGAGACAAAGGGATCCCGATGCGCGTCGGGGTCAATTCGGGGAGCCTCGAGAAAGACCTTATCGAAAAATACGGTTTTCCCTGCCCCGAGGCCATGGTCGAGAGCGCGATTCGCTCGATCGAGATCGCCGAAGGGCTTGGCTACAACCAGATCATCGTTTCCTTGAAGGCGAGCCACGTTCCCACCGCGGTTGAAACCTATAGTCTGTTCGCCTCCAAGTGCGATTATCCCACGCACGTCGGGATTACCGAAGCGGGCTCCCGGGAATATGGCACGCTCAAGAGCGCGGCGGGCATCGGATCCATTTTGCTTCGCGGCATCGGCGATACGATCCGCGTTTCACTCCTCGGCGATCCCGTTCCAGAGATCGCGGCGGGGTTCGACATCCTTCGGGCCTGCGATCGGCGCGTGACTCGGCCCGAGGTGGTCGCCTGTCCGACCTGCGGGCGGCTTGATATCGACCTGGAAAAAATCGTCGCCGAAGTCGAAGGGCGGATGGCCCACCTGAAGAATCCACTTCGCATCAGCATTCTTGGATGCCTAGTAAATGGCTTCGGCGAAGCGAAGGAGGCCGATCTGGGCATCGCCGCCGGGGCCGGCAAGGGAGTGATCTTCAAGAAAGGAGTTCCCATCCGGCATGTGACCGAAGCCGAGATGGTCGAAGCCTTGCTTGAGGAAGTGGAACGCTTTGAAGAGGATACGCCCGCCCTGAAGTCGTACCAGGCCAAGCAAAAGTCGGCCTTGACCGTGCTGAGCTAAGCCAGGGGCGTCCTGTCAGAATCCAACGAGCGAGCAAAAAAAGGATCGTCCTCCGTGACCCGCCCTGGGTCTCGGGGGACGACTTTTTTCGTTCTGCGCTTTCGGGTTTGATTTCCGAAGGATTATTCGCGGAGCCCCACGGAAACGTACTTGATCTCCTGATAAGCTTCGAGCCCCTCCTGGCCGAGTTCCCGGCCCAACCCCGACTCCTTCATGCCGCCAAACGGGCATTGAGGAGTTGCAGGTACCGGATCGTTGATCCCAATAATGCCCGCTTCGAGCCCCTCGGCCATGCGAGTCGCGACCGTTAAGTCATTGGTGAAAACATAAGCCGCCAGCCCGTAGGGGGTGTCGTTCGCCGCGGCGATGACATCATCCAGCTTCGAGAAGTCGAGCAGTGGCATCACGGGCGCGAACGGCTCCTCGGTGAGTAATCGCATCTGGCCATCGACCTCGCGCACGACGGTCGGCTCGAACCAGTAGCCTTTCTCAAAACGAGTCGAGCGCGCTCCCCCCGTGAGAATTTTCGCTCCGCGCTGCCGCGCGTCGTCGATCAAGCCAGCGGTCTTCTCAAGGGCCCGCGCCTCGAACATGGGCCCAACCTGAACCCCTTCCTCCAACCCGTTGCCCAGCTTCAGCTTTCGGGTCAGCTCGACAGCCGCCTCGGTGAATGGCTTGGCAATCTTCTCATGGAGGTAGAAGCGAGAGGGTGCAATACAAACTTGCCCATTATTCCGGAACTTCCCAATCACCGCGGCCTGAGCCACCTGCTCGATGTCGGCATCCGGAAAGACGATCAAAGGGGCGTGCCCGCCGAGTTCCAGGCTGAGTCGTTTGACGCCATCGGCCGAGCGTCTGATGAGCTCCTTGCCCACGGCGGTTGAGCCCGTGAAGCTGATCTTGCGGACGGCGGGATTGGCGAAAAAGGCATCGGCGATGGGTTGTGGAGGCCCCATCACCAGGTTAACCACCCCTTCGGGAACGCCGGCTTCGACCAGGCATTCGAACATTTGAATGAGGCAGAGAGGAGTTTGCTCGGCTGGTCGACTCACCACGGTGCATCCCGCCGCGAGCGCGGGGGCAATTTTCCGACTCGGCAAGGTGACGGGGAAATTCCAAGGCGTGATTGAGGCGACCACCCCAACGGGATGCTTGATCGCGTAATAGCGCTTACTGACGTTGGTTGGGGGAATCGTCCTGCCGTAGGCTCGTTTCCCTTCCTCGGCGAACCATTCGAAGGTATCGGCCGCGTGAAGCACCTCCCCCTTCGCCTCGGGGAACGGTTTTCCTTGTTCCTGGGTTAACGTCCTCGCGATGCGGTCGGCACGCTCTCGCATGAGGTCGGCGGTTTTTTTGAGGATCTTCGCGCGTTCATAGACCGAGGTCGCACGCCACGCCGGAAACGCCTTCGCCGCGGCCTCGACAGCTCGATCGGCCTCCGCGCGGCCGCCAAACGCCACGTCGGCGATGGTCGACTCGTCCGCCGGATTGATCACGGCGAGGGTCGAGCCTGAATCGGCATCACACCAAACCCCATCAATATACATTTGGGTCGGAAGTTTCGACGACTCAGCCATGACACTCTGCTTTCTCGTCTCGAAGGTAAGGCGCATTCCGATGGACCCTGGACGCGGTATCCAACCTCGACTTCACCATAGCGTCGGTTGGGGGAACCTTCAACGGTCGTGGCTTCATCCCTATTCCTTCTGGAGAAGAATCCGACTTTCCAACCCAAGGAGGAAGGGCGAACAGCTTCACTCCCCGGCATGACCCGATTCGGCCCTAAAGCACCGATCCCCCCCGCGAGGAGTCTCCCATCGGCTGGGCAATCTGAAGAAGCCCACGGTCATCCCAAAATGGCCTCGACCGACAGGAAGCACCGCTTCGATCCTTATGGCTTTCCTTGTTCTTCCAACTTACAATGCCTCCCCATGTCATCTTTAAAATCGAGCGGCTTTTTGCCGAACGTTTTAACGCGGCATGGTTTAGGTAAGGCACGGGAGGGGGCGAATTCCAACCTTTACAAAACAAGAGTAGACGCATAAGAGGAAAGGGCGCACAATTCGGCTCAAGCGTTTGAATCCTCCCGTCCGATACCCGTATGAGAAGCCGCGAAACTCCAATCTGCGATTCAGCCGTACGCGATCGCGAGTAACTCCTTGCGGCTTTTGTTTGGTGTGCCATGACTCGATTGACCTCAATACGACTCTCAGGCCAGCGAAGATGCTGGCGAGTGGCAATCCTGAGCCTCGGCGTGCTCGCTCTGCTCGTATCCAGGACGGATGCGAGCCCGATCCGGGAACATCGAATCAATGCGCGGGCAGTAAGAGACCTAAGGACCTGGACGTCCTTCCTCTCGGGAGGAACCACCCTCTGGTCGCAACGGAAGGCTCCCCCCATTACCCAGGCTGTCCGACGCGCGATCAACATGGCCCTTCGGTCGGTTGATCCCCGATCCAACCCGTTGATTCAGTACTTGTTGTGGCGACAGGAACGCAACGTGGCGAGGTTCAACTATTACCATCCTTACCTTGGGCCGCAACTTCAGGACCTACCGCCTCCCGTCGTGGATCCACCCCCGGTTAATCCCCCCCCTGATCCCGACGACGAGTCTCCTGGCACGGTGGTTCCCCCACCGGTCCCCGAACCAAGCACCTTGCTCATCTCGCTGGTGCTGATCGGAACCGGTTGCCTCTGGCGCTATCAAGCCGGCCGGAAGATTAGAACGGCGGTGAGTTAGCCCGAAAGAACCCTGGGTTCTCGCGTAGGATCGTGATGCGTGCATCGAGGCTGCCCTGGAGCAGCCTCGTTCGCTTTCGAAACGAGCCAAGGCCGGAACTTGTTGAGACGTCCCGTTCTGGAGTGGTACGGAAGTCGACGCGCGGTGCGTCTCGGGACGTGTGGGTGCGTGCCACCCTTGCTTTTTGCTACACTCGGAAGCGCAGGCAGGGGAAGAACCCGCCGCCTCCCGCCCGTGTCCATTTTTTAGGCTCGACGACCGGACAAGCGGGCGAGACTCAACAAAGCCAGGAATGCCGACGATGCGCGACGAATCCACCTTTTATGTGACCACCGCGATCGACTACCCCAATAGCCGACCCCACATCGGCACGGCGTTCGAAAAGATTGGGGCCGACGTTCAGGCGCGGTTTCAGCGCATGGAAGGGAAGAAGGTTCACTTTCAGATCGGCAACGACGAGAACACGAACAAGGTCACGTTGCGAGCGCGCGAGTTGGGCATGGAAACCCAGCCCTACGTGGATGAAATGACCCGCCAGTTCCGCGAGGTCTGGGACGCACTCGGCATCTCTTACGACAACTTCATCCAAACCAGCGAGCCACGCCATCATCAGGGTTGCCAGGCATTCATCCAGGCAGTTTACGACGCTGGCGACATCTACAAGAAATCCTATACCGGCTTGTACTGCGACGGCTGCGAGGAGTTTAAGACCGAAAAGGACCTGGTCGACGGAAAGTGTCCGAATCACCCTCACTCCAACCTACGGCAGGTGGAGGAGGAGAATTATTTCTTTCGGCTCTCCGCGTTCGGCGACCGTCTCCTGGCCCACTACCAGGCCCATCCCGACTTCATCCAGCCTGAAAGTCGTCGTAATGAGATCCTCCGACTCGTGGAAGGGGGCCTCCTTGACGTTGCGATCAGCCGGAAGGGGTTTACCTGGGGCATCCCCGTCCCGTTTGACCCGGACCAAACGATTTACGTCTGGTTCGACGCGCTCCTGAACTATGTCACCGCGGTAGGCTACGCTAGCGATGAAGCCCGGTTCCAATCGCTCTGGCCCGCGAATGTTCATGTGATCGGAAAAGATATTACCCGGTTCCATTGCGCACTTTGGCCGGCAATGCTCATGTCGGCGGGCCTGCCACTCCCCGAACGTGTGTTCGGCCACGGGTTCGTCTACAACAAAGGGGCGAAAATCAGTAAGTCGGGTGGGACTGCCATCGATCCGATGGATGTCCTCCGCATCCATGGCGCCGACGCGTTCCGCTACTATTTCATGCGCGAATGCCCCTTCGGTGGCGATGGGAACTTCAGCGAGGAGCGATTCGCCGAGGTTTACAACGGCGACCTGGCCAAAAACCTTGGCAACCTGTACAGCCGAACGCTCTCCATGTGCATGTTGTACTTCAACGGAGAACTCAACGAGATCGAGACGGTGGATCGAACCGCCTGGTTGGCGGGTGTTGACCTGGCCGGCCTGGTCGAGGATCTTCGGAACAAGGTTGGAGCGTTCGAATACAACGTGGCCCTCCAGAAGGTCTGGAGCGAGGTTCTCGACCTGGCGAACCGCTACATCGAGCAGACCGCCCCATTCAAGTTGGCGAAGACGGACCTCGCGGCGTGCAAGGTGGTCCTCGTCAACCTTGCCGAAGCACTCCGCGTGACGGCCATCCTGATCAAGCCCTTCATGCCAGGTAAAGCCGAAACGTTCTATCGCTCGTTCAACTTCGACGACACTCAGAGTTGGGAAACCGTGGGGTATCAGGCCGCCGCCTCCGCCCCGTCGATTTCTTCTCTGAAGGTCACCGCCGAAACCGTCGCCGGCAAGCCGGTCCCCCTCTTTCCTCGGATCGACACGGGAGCTTCGAAGTCGTAATTCCCCGAAGGGCTCTGCCGCTCGCCAGGCGGACCTCTGCTCAATTTTGACTCATGCACTGCACACTCGAAATGGCCCTAACCTATCCAGGTGGGGCCGTTTCGTTGTTGAGAGACACGATGATGCGATCCTTGAGGTCGGATTAATCACGAATCCATGGGATTCGAATAGAAAGCGGTGTGGACGAGGGCCTTTGGCATGTGACCTGCTTACACATCATCCTGTGAGTTACTCGAACCCAACCCACTCGGTCACTTCGAGGTCAGGGTTAAACCACTCAACTCCCCGATTGGCTCAAAGCAACGGGGAGGATCAATCGATGGAGGCGGCAGTCATGGAAAAGCAAGAAGTTGCGGTGACGTTGACCCCCGACCTTTTCCAACGACTCCAGATTGAGTCGCAGTCGCTTGGGGTCCCCCTCTCATGGGTGGTCGCCTCCTTGATCGTCGATACGATGCAAAGTGGCCTCGTCGAATCCGGACCATTGGCTTTGGCCCAGTCTTGAGGCGACACGTTCGTCTCATTCTTGACCAAGCCGGCTCAGGAGCTTCGAACAGAGAAAGCCCCCAGCCGACATGGTCGCCAGCGAGATCAAGGCGACGCCCGCGAGGTGACTCTCGACTCCAGTGTGGAGCAGGCTCCAAATCTCCACCGCGAGAAGCGTCTCGCCGGGCGGCAAGGCCAGGTTCACCGCGGGCAGTTCACCCATCGCCAGGACAAAAGTAACTCCCGCCGCGGCGGCCAAAGCGGAACGAGCGGCGGGGTAGACGACCCGTCGAATTCGCATCCATTCCCCAGCCCCATCGACGATCGCGGATTCCAAGGGCTCGCGAGGAAATAGTCGAACGGACGGCCAGAGGATCAGAAACGCATAGGGATAGGTCCGAAGCGCGAACGCACAGACTAGAATAAGAGGTGTATCATAAATTAAGGGTACTTTGTGGTAGGCGAGCACAAGGGCCATGCCCGCCACGGGCCCTGGAGTCGCCAGCGTCAGGGCGATGCAACCCGCGCTGAGAACCCTCCACCTCCCCGCTTCACGACATTTCCAGGCCAATCCCCCCGCCAACACCACCGCCACGAACGCCCCGAGCCCACCCCATACGGCGCTCTCGAGTAAAGGACTTCCCCTCAGCCGGCCAACCCACGGTCCGCCTTCGGAGAGGTCTTGCCAGCGGCCACTCACGAGGGCCGAACGAATCGGGTCGTCCAGAACGGATCCGCCCACATCGAGGGTAGCGCGCCGAAGCGTCCCCAGGAAACCGGTCCAGGACCAGCTTGGTGCGACGCCCAGTGCCGCCTGCCCGCCAACACGCCCCGCGCGCCAAACAAGGCTGGCCAACGGGACGAGGAAGATTACGCTGGCGACGGCGAAAACCGCGAGACTGAGCGGCATCCTCAATCGCCCGAGCGACCACGTCTTCGCTTCCGGTCGAACCCAACTCAACACACGCTCCGGCTCGGCCTGAAGCAGCTTGCGCATTGAGAGGAAGAGGAGGGTCCCCAGCAGCAGGAGCGGTGGAAGCGCCACGAACGACGCGAAGGCGGGACCGCGTCCCAATTGATACTGAAGGTAGGCTTCCTCAGCGTAGGTCCGCACCTGGAGTAGGTCGGTCACGGTCATATCGCCTGCCGTCAGGACCGCCGCCGAGAGCGCGGCTGCGAGAATCGCGCCAAGGCTTCTTCGCAGCGTAACTGTCAGAAGAACCCGCCAGGCGGGAAGGTGGAGCAACGCGAACTCTTCCAACTCCGTCTCAACACCGCGAAAGCCAACCCCAAGGATCAGAACCATCAACGGCAGTAGAGCCATCGCATGCACAAACGCCGCGCCAGGCAACCCCGCGATCAGAGGGCGGGCTCCCAGGGCCTGGGATCGGCCTAGGTTCCCGAATCCACCGATCCAACTCGTCGCGTGGAGCGGCAAAGGGACGAGCGCCGCGAGGATGATCAGGAACAGGATCCCGCGCCTTCCTCGCACGTTGGTGCGGAAGACCAGGAATGCCAGAGGGATCGCGATGGGAAAGGCGATCAGTTCGGTAAGCGAAACGAGCTTCACCGAGTTGATGAATAACGACAGTTGCCGATGCGTGGCCCCTTCCGACTCCGCCGAGGTAATGGGCACGAGCGGCGCGTTGGCCAGTCCGTTGCTCGAGTCCTCGCTTTTCAACGCCTCCAGCAAGGTGGCTGAAGTCGGCCAGCCGAGGAGCAGAACCAGCAGGAGTCCAAGCGCGAAACTCACCAACCTCGAGATCATGTACCGCGGTCCCGTCGCTTGGTCTCCCTCCACACCGGGCCGATGATTTCCACTCCGCTCATGCACGAAGACCTGCGTCACGCATCAGGACGGCGGTGGTCTGGTAAGCCTCGGTCACCCATTCGACGATCTTCTCGGGTTCCGGAGAATACTCTAGCTCGATCGAGATGGTGCGGTCGTCGATCCCAAGGGTCCGGAGCTTTTCAAGGTAAGGAGCGAACTCAACCACGCCTCGTCCAGGTGGTAGATCGCCATGGACCTTCCCATCACAATCGGAAATATGCACATGGGCCACCCTGCCTTTCAACTCGTCGAGCAACTCGGGAGGTTGATGAGCGAGCACCAGATGCGAGATATCAAGATTCGCCATTACGTTGGGGTGGTCGACGTCACGAAGGAAGCGACTCATGCTCGCGACATCGTTCAGAAGCGAGAGGCGGAAGGGCTCGAGTTCGAGGGCAATCTCCACCCCCAAACTCGCCGCGTGATCACCGAGCCGCTTGACATTTTCCACACCGAACGCCCACTGCTCCGAAGGGGCAATCACCTCGCGCTGCCAGATGTACTCTCCGAGGACGAGCAGGACGTTCTCTGCTTCGAACCGCCGGGCCATGTCCAGGTAGGCACGAACCCGATCAAGATGAAATCGCTGCACGCTTGGGTTGAAATCAACAAGGCCCAGGGCCACGCATGCCACGCTAATGATCGGGAGTCCGGCTTCGTCGCACAGCCGTTTGATTTTCCGCTGAGCTTCAAGGTCAATGTCCAGAGGATCCGCGAAGATATCGATCGAGTCGAACCCGATCTCCTTGGTCTTCTGGATCCCGAAGGCCGTTTCCAGTCCCGTTTGGGCCCAGGCCGAATTGATCAGGCCAAGCTTCATAACCAGTTCCTTAGCGGTGGATCGAACGAAACGACTCGCGATGTCCTGGATGCCAAGCGCGGAGAGGAGGGCAGCGGATAGACCAGTTGAATCGGATCACGTGGGTCAACTCAGCGGTCAAAACGAGACGATCCGGTGTTCGGTCGCGGCCTTGAAAACCGCCTCGCACAGGGCGATCGTATCGAGGTTGTCCCGACCGGAGATATCGGGGGGTTCATCCTTCTCGAGAGCCCGTAACAGCCCCCCCATGGTGCCTGAGAACGCGTCGGGGAACCAGGCCTGGGCCCAACGTGGCCGGTGCCAAACTCCAGGGTCCAAGGTGCTGGAGTAATCAATCGTGCTTGGCACGCGCTCGGGCCATCCAGGCCAGCCGATCGTCCCTAGGGCGAGCCCCTTGGTCCCCTCGAAGCGCCAGCGGATCCCAATATCCGCGGCCGCCCCCTCGCGCACCGGACCCGCCCACACGTCATCCCAGGCCGAGGCCCGAGCTCCGCTTGAGAATTCGAGGATAGTTAAATTGATTCCATCCAGATGTTTAAAATCTGTTCTCGGATCAGGGCGTGTACTAGCCAGTACGCGTTCTGGGTTCCCGAGCCAGTATCGAAACGTATCGAGATGATGGATGCTCATCACAAATGTGGAAAGCGACCGTTCCTCGCGAGCCCAGGGCATCCAGTGGGGGATGGCACGCATGTCAATCGTCGCGAGGACGGGTTCACCCAGAGCTCCTCGGTCCAACAGACTTTTCAGGGCACGAACCGAGTGGTCATACCTCATGTTCTGGTTGACCTGGAGCAGGACACCGCGTTGCTCGCATGCCTCGACCAGCCCTCGCGCCTCGGCGAGGCTCATGGCGAGCGGCTTCTGAGCCAGGATCCCTCGAACTCCTCGCCCTCGTTCGAGGATGCGCTTGATGACACCGGGCTGTTCGCGAGGAGGGACGGCCACGTCGATGACTTCGATCTCGGGGGCCTCGAGCATGCCCTCGAGCGAGTCGAAAACGTGGGGGATGTTTCGGAGCTTGGCGACCTCCTCGGCGGTGGAGCGCGTTCGAGAAGTCAGCCCCACGACTCGGAAGCCTGCGTCGCGATACGCGACGAGATGACAGTCACGTACGATGAAGCCCGCGCCAACGACTCCAATACCCACGTCCAATCGATTGGGAGCCGGGGCGAGGTAATCCAAGCCAAGCGGTTCGAGTTGATGCATTTTCCAGGTCAACTCAAAGGAGAGAAACTTGGTCGCGTAATCCGTTCCTCATCCTACGCCCCGGGGGGCATCGCTCCAAGAGCTTAGCATGGGCCGTGGTTCGGAATGGGCTGGGATCTCTATCGGTTGGAACCAGAGGCGAAATTCGGCCTCGACCGACCCCTTGGAAATGCAGCGAGCGATTCGCGCCAGCGCGAGAGCAGGCGCGACGCACGCCATGAGGGACACGCTCCAGAGCCAGACGAAACGCCAGAGCGGGACCGAGACCAACGAGAGGGACGACAGGACGATTAACCCGATGAGAACGACGTGAGGCTCGCACGCCTTGTAAAGCGGCCAGGTGATCAGCCCCCTGCCCCGGCGCGGCCATCTTGGCGCGGGCGAGGGTCGGCCGCCTCGTCCTGCTTCGACGAGAAACTGGCCATCGGCTCGCTTCAACTCCTGAAAGAATGCCTTGTACCGGCAGTCGTTGTGCAAACTCAGCGCGGACCATCCCAAAGCGATCATTCCCCCGGCGATCGCCCAGCCCGAGTCGCCAGTCCGCCTGACCAGGCCATATCCGAGGGCGAAACCTAAAGCGAAGTTCGCAACATAATGCATTAAATAATCATAATAAACACCATTCAAAGATGCGGTCTTATACCAACGAGCGAGTTGACCATCGACCCGGTCCAGCCAGAAGGAGAAGCAAAGGAAGATCGTGCCGACCAGGAATCCAGTACGCGTCCCCGTTCCGATTCCGACCGAACCCGCGACCGCGGCAAAGAGCGCCAGCCCCGTAACCTGGTTGGCGGAAAGACCGACACGAATGGCCAACCAGGTTCCATAAACGGCCGAAGGTCGAGCGATATAGCGGGCGAGCAGGTTGCCGATCTCTCGATAATGTTGCTTATGCACCCGCTCGCGTAACTGAGCAAAAGTCGGCCCCTGGTTGAGTTTCATGGCTGCTCGGCCTCCGAGGGACGGCTCGCCGTCTGCTCATCGAGTGCATAGATCGCGTACTGGCGGACCACCCCATCGGCGTCGGCCAAGTCCTCTCGAAACAGAGGTTGCCGGCTCGAACGCCAATCCGCGAGTAATCGTCCGAGCGTGCCGTCAAATTCCACGGCGTTCTCAGGGACCGGCGGGCAAAAGAGAACATGCGTGAATCCTCGGTTACGAAGTTCTCGGGCCACCGCGGTGGATGACTCGCCTCGCGTCCCGAGCCCGGTGCGCCGGCGATGGGCTAACTCCATGTGATAATCACATGGAAAATAAAACCCACGATGATCCTGGCCCACGATGCGGGAGGTCTTGTGGAGGTTGTCCAACACCCAACGCCCGACCACGAAGGTTGGCTCGCGCCTGCTCAAAAATTGCGTCTCCGACTCGATTCCAAGGGCCACCTTTAACCCATGCCGGCCCCTGGCCACTGCCAGGCCGGTTTCGAAGCATGCCATGATCAGAAGGACCGACACGATCGCGCGCGATGGGAGACTCTTTCGCTCAGTCCACTGGGACAAAAGCCAGGCCACGCCGATCGACATGGGGCCGACGGCGATCAAGACGAAGCGCATGCTCTGCCGTTGTGTGAGGCAGAGGAGCAAGAACGCGAAGCCGACCCCCACGATCGCTCTAACTCGGCGCGGCGATCGCTCAATGAGAAGGGCGGGAAGAAAGAGTAGGAAGGCAGGACCAAATTGATGTGAGAAACTATCAAAACGATCAGGTTGAAGCGTCAGAGGTCCCAGGGCGGTCAAGAGGTTCCATGCGGTCACCGGCATCGGGCGCTTGATCGGGTCGAGCACCTCGTCGAGCCCCGCCCCGCCGAACCAGGTGCGAAAGAAGGGATACACGGGGTTTCCCGTGTAATACCAGGCGCGGAGATACCAAACTCCACCCACGCCCAGAACCAGGAGACTAAAGTGGAGGAGATGCCTCATGGCTCGCCCCCCTTTGGACCACCGATTCTCACGAACCCTGTCCTCGTTCCACGACGAGATCAGTTCGCGCCAGACGATGGACAGGCCGATCAATCCCACGAGGACCAAGGCAGGGTACTTGACCCCAATGGCGAACCCCGCCATCCCACCGGTTAGGGTAAGCCAACGCGTTTCGCGTTGATCCCAGTAGCGCTCAAGCGCCACGAGCGACGCCGTTCCGAACGTCGCAAGCGCCACATCGTTGAGAGGAGCTCCCATTCCATTTGAGACCGCGGGGACGAGCAAGGCGATCGCACCGGCCCACCAGGCCTTTGGCCCCAAACTCTTCCTCGCCAAGGCGGTCACGTTCGCCGCGAAAAGAATCCCGAGGACCCAATGAACCAGTCGGCACGCGATCGGCCCTCGAAATGCCAGAGCAACTGCGTAGAGCATTTCAGTCAGGAGCGGATAGACCGTCTCATGCAGGTCGGGATCAAAGTAGAGGCCCTGTTGAACCAGGAATTGCTTGGGCACCTGAAGGTGATAACAAAGTGCGTCACCATCCGTCACGGGTGTTAGCGATGTGAAAAATGTCCCCGCAACCGCCAATCCTAGGCAGACTGCCAAGACGCGCGGCGTGAATCCTTGAGGCAAGCTTCCACGGATGAGCTCCCCCGTGAGCCGCCCGAGGTGGCGCCAAGCTGCGACTCCACTCATCAAGGCGAGCCCCGCAAGCCCCGCCGCAAGGGCTTCCGGGCGCAACTGACCGATACTTCCGAGGAACAACGCCAGGAGTGCCAGGCAGGCCATGCCAATTGAGAGAGCGAGAGCCAGGTGGTCTAAGTCGTTTTCGAGCTCGGTTCCCATCACCTTCATGAACCTGAGTCCGACAACCGCCGCGATCAGGCTGAGAATGGCGATCAACAAGAAGTCGTACACGTCCCCTCCTCGGTTGGCTCAAACCACCAGTTGTCAGGCCCAATCAAGAGCGTGCTGGCGCTTCCCTCACCTGGCGGAACCTCCGAAAACCTCCCCACTCGTGCCGATGCGCCCAGATGAGAAGGACGGGAAGAATCCAGGTTGCCAGGATCACGCATCGCGCAGGCAGTTGAAGAGATACTGGGATATTAACTAAGCGAAGATGGGCGGAGATGAGCGCACCAGCGCCGAACCAGGCGAGCGGCGCGAGGAGACGCAGTTGGTGAGCGAACCAGCACCGTACCCCAAGCTCTGGCACGTAACTGGCAACGCTCGTCGACAAGAACACAATCGCATATCCAACTGTCATGCCCCAGGCCACGCCAACGATGCCGGCCCGATCGGCGCCAACGATCCCCGCGCAGGCGGTGGCGATGAGTCCCACGAGAGTGGCGAGGAATAGGGGAACCGTGCGGTCGAGCGTAATCAACGCCTGACGTGCGGGCCAGGCCAAGCCCAGCAAGTAGGTCCCCAGAATCAAAGGTCTGAGCGCGACCAGACCGTCCACATACCGGGGCATTAACATGCCCAGAAAGGAAGGGCCGACCAGGTAGGCCACCACACTCCCCGCCGCGAGGATCGGAGCCTGGGCCTCGGTCGCCCGGATCGACTGCAACGCCACCGCGCTTCGATCCTTGGTTTGTCCCAACGTGGTTTGGAATGCGGTATACATCACGAGCATGATCCGCCCCGCCAGGTCGAGACTCCAACTCGTGCCCATGATCGCGATGGTATAGAGACCCGCCTGTCTGGCTCCGTCCGGGACTCGCCAGAGGATCAAGACGCGGTCCAGGCTCAACAGAAAACTGAAAATCGCGGTGTTCGCCAAGATGGGGAGGCCGACCCGCATCAGGCGTAATACGGTCGGTGTGTGCCATTGCCAATGGAATCGGAGAGGATGCCGGATCTGGAGGTAGAGAATTTTTAGCCAGAGTAAGAGTCCGACGGCCGCCAACAATCCCCAGAACCCACCGAACCAGAGTCCAGCGGATACGAGAAGCGCGGATGCCAAAGACTCCACGATGTCGAGCTCGGTCGTGAGCGAGAACTCACGCTGCGCCCGAAGCACCGCGACCAGGTAGGTCTCGTAGCGTTTGAGTAATGTCAGGGCAGCGACCGCGACCAGTCCCCAGGTCCATTCGCGCCACTGGGAATCGTCGGCCAGTCGGTAAGACTGCACCCAGGCCCAGACCAGCAGCCCAACCGCGTAGAAGAGGCAGGTAATCGAGTTCGTTGTGTACGCGACGTTCGCGATGCGTTGCGCCTCCCCTTCCTCGCCCCTGGCCCGGAGGATGGGGATTTCCTGCACCGCGCCGAGGCTCACACCCAGGCTCGACCGATTCGTCTGGTCGAGATAAAGACGAAGGCCTGTGTAAACACCGAGCAAGGAGGGGTCAAGTCCCCATCGCAGGGCGAGGGCGGTCAGCGTGCCAAGCACACGCTCAACCTGCCCTCCCAGCGTGACAATTAGACTGTCTCGAACGTTCCGCCGACGCTCGGCCGCCTGGCTTCGCGCGGCCTCTACCGTCGGAATGGGGGTTACCGTCGACACGGCTCAGCCACGCAGAACTGGGTGATGGCGGGATTGAGCGACTCGGGAATGGGTCCGACCTCAACCAGGGGGAGACCCTGAGCACGATACCAGGCGGCGGTATCGTACCCGTAACGGTTGTAGGTAACGTCGGTGTCCTCGTTGTGGGCCGAGTATCGCTTGGAAACGCGGATAACCTCACGCCTGATCTGTTCGGCGCTCGGTGAGGGATTATGCAAGATCACGGCCGAGGTCAGGACGAGATCGAACGAACGATCGGGGAATGGCAAGCTCGCGCCTGTTCCCAGAACGAGATCGACGCGATCGAGGTCGGTAAGGTAATGCCTTGCCTGCGCGAGTTGGGTCGGGCTGAAGTCGAGCCCGACCATGGGAACATCCCAAAGCCCTCGAATTTCCCGAAGCTGCTTTCCATAGCCACACCCAATTTCAAGGATGGATGTGGGACGGTACCGGGCGATTCGGCCGGCGATCCACTCCGCGCGTGCGGTCCGATTCGGCTGATCCTCTTGCTCGCGAAAGTAGTCGACTCCCCCGCGCAGGGTCCAGTACTGCCTGGGGTCGGAATAAAGGGCCCGGCGTTTCCAACCTGGCCATCGGGAAAGGCTTCTACGCAGGCACTTGTGCCAAACGTATTGCGAGCCTCGCGATTTCCAGGCAAGCCAGGCGCGAACGGGAAGTGGGAGTGAGATCGAGCGATCCATCGCATCACTCCATGAGAATCTTGATGAGTCAAAGGAGCGGATCAGCCCGGTTTTCCTCCCAGGCAGCGACCGCTGGTCGGGGCTCGGGGCTCGCGTCAGTCCAGACGACGAGTCGAGTGGGGAGGGAGTGTACGCAGCATCGCGACGGGGGTCAAGGCAGGCTGAAGAACCGATTCAATTGTTCAGACTGAGAAGTGCCAGGACGATTTGCCAGCTAACTGGCGAAGCTATAGAATTGAGTCGTCCCTCGAACGGGTTGCCGAACGACGTTGGTCCGGCCGGTCGTCAACAATCAATAGGAGTGACACGCATGGGGGTCAGTTTCGGTCGTGCCAGGGTCGCCGACCTTGCCTTCCAGGTTTTCGGAAAGGCGATCCATCCCGAATGGTTCACGATCCGATCGCATCGTCGTATCCGGCAAGCTCAATGGGAAGCGGATATCCGAATCATTGAAGGAGGACACTTTCTCCAATTCCGATTTGAGAATCTCCACCTGTCGGAGGTGCTCTCGGGCCCGGAGACGAGTCTACCGGACCTCGGGCTCCTGTTTCACTCGCCCATACGCAACGAGCGGACCATCACGCTTCGACCGGGGCTCCGCCTCGAATACCAGACGTGCCACGAGGTGGAACGTGTCGACCCCGAGGTCTTCGCCCATCTGACGGAAGAGATGACGCTCGACGCGCGAAGCGGTGAGAAGCTATTTCACCAGTTCCGATCGGGAAATCGACTCAGCCCCGCCCCCTTGAGTCACCTCTACATCGACGCCAGGGTGCGGGGCCTGTCCATCCAGACCTTTCATACCTTCCCAGACGAGTGGGCGATTGTTCGAACTCAATCCCTGTTTGAAACCCACCTCGTCCCCTCGATTGAAAATCCTCAAATTTCTTGATTCCCCTCAACGAACGCGGGAAACCACGTCGAATATGAGGTCATTCGCCTGATTTGGCGTTACACGGAAACTTAGCCGAAAGCCCACACCCTTTAGGGGTGGAATGAAGGCGTGTGGTCTCGATGGATCAGCCAATTGCGGATAGCATGAAACTGCCTCGCAAGAGGCCGTTCTTTGGAAACTCGACCTTGCCGGTTGGTATGGGA